>Ga0209603_1000268_pt1 | contig 66046 bp, 58 predicted proteins | sample COGITO_mtgs_1206_FD_184812 | JGI IMG/M metagenome (GOLD analysis project Ga0209603, IMG submission 184812) | Pelagic marine microbial communities from North Sea - COGITO_mtgs_120607 (SPAdes) (version 2) | ecosystem: Environmental > Aquatic > Marine > Epipelagic ...
ACAAAAAAAGCTCTTCTAGCGACTATTGATAATGGAAGTAACGATTCATTATCTATAGTGTAAAAAACACTAAAGGATACAATTATTATAATAGTTAAGCTCAAAAACATTTTCAATTTATTAATTACATTTCCAAAATAAAAGAGAACTAACAAAATAGAACCCAACAAAACAGATTTATGAGCACCACAAAGGAAAAGAAAAATAAGTAAAAAAAAACCAAATAAAAGTAATTTATAGTTTTTATAAACTATAGAATAAACTATTAATATTGGAACTAAGACCTTACATAAGATACTATATGTATATCCATAATATGGAGAACTTATTTTTCTTTGAATAGCTCTAGTTTCATAAATATCTTGCAGTAGTAAATTTTTAAGGTTAATATGAGGTAAAAATTTTATGATAAATGGAATAATCATTAAAAAACTAAATAAAACAACTAATATTAATTTATTATTTTCTTTTATAGAAAATAACTTAACAGGGAAATGTATATAATTCCCAATTAAAAAAATTGAATAAAAAATAAAATAATGAGAAAATAAAATAGAAACACTAATTAATTGATTGGCATATGTTATTGATGAAGGAATTATAGCTAAAACAAAATAAATAATTCCAATAAAATAAATAAAGTCATTAATTTTAACGTAACTAATTAAAAATAAAGTAAAGGAAAGAATAGAGAAAGATACAAGTAGTCTACTAAAACTAAAGTTAGATGAAAACCCCATATAACTATAGTTTTCTACAACAAAAAACGTATAAACTAAACTCAATACAATAAACAAAATGACTAATAATATTAGAATTTGAAACTTTTCTCTTTTTATTAAAATCTTCATGAAATAAAAAATTATAACCAGTATAAGAATAAACAAATAATTATTTTCATTAATCTAAGATTTTTATCAAGATATTCTAAAATAGAAAAAACATTACTTAGATTAATTTATTCTCATATCTTATTAAGCTGAAAACTATTAAAATAAAATATGCTAAATATGCTAAAACATCTATTTTAACGTACAAATTCAAAAATTCTCTGGTAGAATTCGTATCAAAATAGTATAGTTGAAGTATAGATAAAAAATATAAAATTTGCCAAATTGAAATTACTTTAATTCTTTTTAAGGCTATTAATAAACAACTTAACGGAGAAACTAAAAACACTACTGCATACTTAAATATAAGTATTTCTGAAAAATTACCTGCCAACGTCCATTTATCCCCAAATATTAGAGTGAAAATTTCCTCCCCAAAAAAATAAATAGTTATTAAAATGGCGAAACTTATCATAAAAAGATAAATAAAAATATTAAAAAAATGAATTTTTAAAGATTTGTTTTGATGAATTATTTCAGAGAATTTTTGTAAATAAACCTGCGAAACAGCTATTGCTAAAAAAATAGATGGCACTGCTAAAACAGTTCTAGTTAAATCTAATTGAGCAGTATTCTCTATACCAAATAGTTTATTTACGAATAAAATTGGTAATAATAGGGCCATGGTATTTAATAAACTAGGAATAAAGGAATATAAGGGATACTCTCTATAATCTTTCATCACCGATAAAATTCTTTCTCTTGTTATTAATCTAATATTAACACTAGACTTTTTAATATTTACCAAGCCAATAAAAAGATTAAATAGATTTCCTAAAAAGTTACCTGAAATTAGACCTATGGGAATATTTAAAACTCCTAAAATTAGTTGAATAAAACTTTCAGCTCCTCTTCTTGCTAACTTGTTAAATGAAATTATTTTGAACTTCTTCATTCTAATAAACCAATATTCTAAAGCCTTATAGATTGCCATTAAATAAATAATAAAGGGTAATAAGTACAACCAAAAAGTAAATTTTTCTGGAAAGTTTAGCAAATCAATAATTATATTTTTAAAATATAAAATTGAACTAATAGATATAATAAGAAAACAAGTAGCTATGAAAAATATTAAAGCAAATATATTTAATGCTTTTACATGACTTTTGGGATTAATTATAGCTAAATCATACTTTAATGTAAAAAAAATTACTGAAATTCCAATTAAACTACAAAGTATAGAATAAGCTCCAAATTCTTCTGGAGAATACATTCTTCTTAAAAACACTTGACTTATTACCGGAATTAACTGGGCTAGCACAGTTCCGGAAACAAGAATACTTATGTTTTTAAAAATTTCAGATTTAAATATTTTAGTAATCATACGTTATATGAAATAAATTAAAAGCATTTTATTTTGTAATCGTGTGAAATAATTACTAAACACAAAAGTAAGGCTCTAAAATGTAAATAACCTATAATCAAGTTCTGTAAATAAATCTCAATTTATAAATTGAAAATTATTTTTTATAATTAACAAGGTTAACCTTAAAATCAGGGTTTTGCCCTAGGATTGCATTGATTCTTTTAAATAAAATGATAATAAGTGTAAACAAAAAAAGAAATGAACCACTTATAATATAATGGTTTTTACTTTTATTTGATATTTCTGCAGTCTTGGGGAAAGAAGAGATAATGTTAATGATATTTGTATTTTTATTTAATTCATTATTTATATAAATAAGTTCATTATTGAGAGTAGAATAATTATTAAATAACTTTAGATCGAGATTAGTATTTTGATTCTTGTCTAATAAAATAGTAGTTCCTGAATTTTTGCTATTAAGATCGCCAATATCCGTTCCTTTTTTAGCAAATAATAAAGTATCAATTTTTTGAATCGAAGCCTCAACATATTCTCTTTTTATTTTCAAGTTTTTTAAATATGTATTTTTTTTATCTCTGTAGTATTTATTTTCTTCTATAGCTGTAATAATTGAAGTCTCTAATAGAGGAGGAACTTTATTATTAGATAATTTTAATTTAATAACGTGTGATAAATAACTTTCAAATGGAATTTTGTTTGAATATTTTGAATAAGATAATGTTAGGGCAGTTGTAGAATCAGCTGTGTTTAGTAGTCTTTTAAAGTTTTTTAAATTCAATGATTCATTTTTATATGGTTCAATTGAAATACTTAAGAGAGACTTTGCTTCTGTAGAATCTATTTTTAAATAAACGATTAATTTTTCAAAATCTTTTTGTACAATTAAGCTTTGATAAAATTTAATATTTTCATAAAGATGATAAGTACTACCAAAATTAGGCGATAAAGTAAGGGTAGTTTGGTATTGAGGAACATATAAATTTTTTTCATAAAAATACCCAACTATTGATCCAATAATTAAAGAAATTAATAGTATTAAATAATTTCTTTTAACTAAGTATAATATTGAGATAATTAAATTTAAAAAAGAAATGAAAAAATTGATAATTAAAACCAAAAGTGAATTAGTTTTTTTACCAATTAAAGAAAATAACGATAATACATCTATCTCATCCTTACTATTTTTTTCTGTCATCTATTGTAATTTTAAATATTGTAAATATAGTTTTTCTCTTAATTTAAACCAGTGCTTTCATTTTAATTTTAAAAGAAACTTAATTTCAGTCATTCATTATTTCACTTTTAAGTTGTTCTACCCATTTTTCTAATCTTCCTAGTGTTAATTCATCTTCATTGTCCTGATCAATGGGGAGGCCGTAAAAGTAGTCTTCATTTACTAAAGCCTTTGATTCTGCAAAACTATAGTCTTCTGTAGGCCAATTACCAATGACCTTACCCCCATTTTCAACAATAACTTTGGCCAATATTCCTATTCCGTCAACAAAATATTCATCGTAGCCTATTTGGTCACCCAACCCAAAAATCGCAACAGTTTTGTCTGTAAAGTCTATTTTTTTAAATTCATCAAAGTAATCTTCCCAATCACTTTGTAGAACACCGTCATACCAAGTTGGAACCCCTAAAATAAAAAGGGAATTGTCTATCCAATCTTTTTCAACAAGCTTATGAACCTCGGTTACTTCAACATCAAAAGAATTTAACAAATACAACAAATAAGTTTCCACTACAAAGTCTGTATTTCCAGTATCCGAACCAAATATTAATTTTAATTTCATAAAATATATTATTATGATTTTACTCTTAATATAAATGTAATTATATAAATTACTAAGACTGTAATTTTTCAGAAAGTAATTTCCTTATAAATTTAAAGTAAAAAGAAGTGAATTTCAATACCTCTTAATGGGTATTCTTTATTATAATTTATAATTTTAAAGCCTAAATATTATTACATTTAATACACTTACCTATAATTTAAATGCTATGTATTTTAATAAATTGTTGGACAGCACAGATTATGAAATTGCTTCGTATGTAAAAAAATACTTTTTAGAGAATTCTAAATACACAATTAAACTTCATGTAGGTTGTGATAGCCAAAATATTTCTAAACACACCAATTATGCAACTACAGTACTTTTTCATATTGGGAATACTGGCTGTCATTTTTTATATAATAAAGAAAGGCTACCTAAAATTGAAGATATGTGGACTAAGTTATGGGGAGAAACTACCAGGTCTGTAGAAGTTGCTAATTATTTAAGAGAGAGAGGAATAAAAGTCGACTCTATTGATTTAGATTTTAATAGTAACGAGAATTATCAATCCAACAAATTAGTTTCAGCGTCTGTTGGATTTGTTGAATCAATGGGATTTACAGCCAATGTCAAGCCAACTATTCTTCCTGCAATTTCTGCGGCTGATATGATGTGTTGAAAGTTTTTATTTAAATCACACGAAAAAAGACTGGAGAAGTGGAATCTGAATCTTTTTATCTCCATCTTTTGTTGGAGTTTTCATCATTTATTTGTTTTGAAACCATAGATAAACCGCTTTTTTCCCCTTGGGATACTTTAAAATAATTTCTTTCTTCTATTCACATGATTTATTGTTAAACAACTAAAGTTTTAAAGGACTAAAAAAAGCCTCAAGGAATTTATCCAAGAGGCTTTAAAAATAAATCTAAAAGGTTTATTTCTTGAAAGACAGGACTAAAAATGAAACATTAAGTAAAAATTTGCAGAGGGATTAACTGTTCCCCATGAGTTCGATGTACTCGTAGGGCTTTCCACTTCATACTTTTCTTCAGCAACATCAACATTCCATTCTTCATATTGGTATCTTGATTGACCAGTTTTAGTATATATGTAATTATAACCAAGTTCAGCGCCAAGTGATAATTTTGGAAATATAAAACATTCTAATCCAAATAAACCACCAATACCAAAACCCATAGTTTGACCATCATAGTCTACAAGAATTCTTGAGTCGCCAGCTAAAACGTTGGTTCCAAAATCAGATGTTGATGGTGTTGGGTTCAGTTCTGAGAAAGGATTTCCATAAGAGTACTCAGTTCTTGAATTTTGCAACATAAAAAAGACATTCCCACCATAGTAGCCTTGAATACGAGATTTTCCTCTTCTCATTTCATAGCCTACTCCCAAAATAAAAGTTGATGATATCGAACGCTCCATATCTTCAGAATTAGCGTTACTGAGGGGGTCAGCAAAAATTGCAGCATCGTCTTGAATATAGAGTTTATTTTGATTATCTGTTCCACCATATTCTAAAGTAGCTCTAACTGCTGTTTTATCAGTTAAGAAATATTTTGCAAATAAATGATTAGGAGGTGATGACAATTGTGGGTTAGACATAAAGTTTGCATTTGGTGACGCATTCCCAGTGTTCCCATTAAAAATGTTTCCTAAATAGTTAAAAATAGGACTCATAGATAATCCAACAGCAAAATCCCCTTTTTCAGGAAAAACATTAAATCCATTTTTACTCTGAAAAGTTGAATTTTCGGATTCATTACTATCTTCTTGTGCTAAAAACAAATTAAAAGAAGAAAATAAAAATAATAATAAAATAATTTTTTTCATATTTAAAATTTTAATGAACGAATTAATTATAAATAAAGTCTAGATATTTATTTTCTCCTGTGTGTAATGTTTTAGTTGCAGGAACTGCTAAATATCTTTTTGAATTAGATGAAGATGAATACCAGTCTTTTAGCCATTGACCAAATATATCATAAGAAGTAGAATCATATCCCCAAGTTATTTTACTCGCAGTAAACTCATCAAATGAAATATTAACATCAACACCTTCAGTTGTGGTAGGAATATTTATTGAATAAGTACCATTTGCAGTTACAGTAGTAACGAATCTCAACATCTCACCAGCTGGAGCATCAGAATTGTAAGCAGTTTTAAGGACTCTAAAGTGAATCTCTGTTCCTTCAGGAGCATGCTCTAAAGTATCGCTGAGATTCATAAAAGTATAATTTGGATCCTGAGAATTTTGATCTATGACAACGACTTTGTCAAGAGCTAAGTCGACATATGCCTGCCCACTTAAATTTGCAGTATTTGAAGTGTTAAGAGTAACAGGAGAAGATTCTTCTATTTTCTCACAACTGATGAAAATGATAGCAATTGTTATTAGAAAAACTGGAATAGTATTGATAATTTTCTTTTTCATTTTAATTAATTTTAAATTTACTCATCTAATTTAAGAAATTATTTTAACGGCATTACATTTATTATGTGAGTTTACATAAATTAACCTATTTATAAATTCATTTTTTAGGCATTATTTTAGGACATATCTTATTGTTGTTCTTGATCTTTGCTCAATTAGAATTTCTTGGTCTTTTAATGATTTTGGGATATCGAGATTCTTAAAATTCCTAATTGTAAGAAGATTTACTTTGTCATTATATTTTACAATATAATTCTTCTGTAATTCTGCAACTAGAACTAATAAGTTCTTATTTGAAATTATCCCACATACTGAAAAACTTAAAGCAGAATTCTGCATTAAATGAACTTTTAACCCAGTTTTTGAAAATATTGAAAATATTTCACTTATATGCTCTTCAAAAATAAATGAATAATCTCTAGTACTAATAGAAAGCAAAATTTGATTTGGTTTATAGATTAGTGAAGTGATTTTTTTTTCTTTTTCAACAATAGCCCTAATTGAACTTCCAGGATTATTTGTATTAATGAATGATCTAATAGAAAGAGGAATATTTTTATTTTCTAAAGGCTTTATTGTATTTTGGTGAATTACAGAAGCTCCAAGGTAAGAAAGTTCAATTGCTTCTTTAAATGAGATACTTTTCAGGACCTTTGTCTTTTTAAAATGTTTAGGATCAGCATTTAGCAACCCATCTACGTCTTTCCAAATAATGACTTCTTTAGAATCCAAGCACCAGGCAAAAATTGCTGCTGTGAAATCACTTCCTTCTCTACCTAATGTAGTTGTTTCTCCCATCTGGTTAGCACCTATAAAACCTTGTGAAACATATGTTATATTTTGATCAATAATACTATTCATTTCATTATTAGTTGCCTCCCAATTAATTTTAGATTCTATGTATTGGTCTGAAGTTTTTATCAGGGTTCTTACATCTATCCATTGATTTTTTAACCCCTCTTTTTTTAAATAGGTAGAAATAATTAATGTAGAGAAGAGCTCTCCAAAAGAAACAATTTTGGAGTAAGATAATTCATCATTTTTTTTCGACTCTTTAGAAACAAAGAGCAGTAATTCTTGGGTTAATTTTTTGAAAAAACTGAAAAATTCATAGTCTGAATTTAATCCTAATTCTTCAATTATTGATTTATGAAATTCTATAGATTCATTAGCTTTTTTAATTGCATCATTTGAATTTTTTTTGACAAAAGATCTCCAAACACCTTCAAGTTCGTTAGTTGTTTTATCAATAGCTGAAACTATAATAATAAGACTTTCTTTATAGGAAAAAACTATATTTTTAAGATTGATAATTGCCTTTGCATTTTTTACAGATGCTCCTCCAAATTTGAAAACTTTACTCAATTTAATTTATTTATTATTAAAGTTAAGATTTATTATATAATTAAGATTTAAGGTAAAATTCTATTTTGATTAACGATATTTTCAAAATGAAATTACTATTTAAATATGTTTTTTTTAAAATATTTAATCAGAGAAATAATTTTTAGGTTTATACATTCCAAAATTAGATATTTGTAAAAAATTTAAAATGAAGAATGTTACAGTTGGAGAATTCATAGCTGAGTCACAAAATAATTTTCCAGGATCTACAGGTGAATTATCTAAAATCCTAAGTTCAATAAAGCTTGCTTCAAAAATTGTTAGTCATCAAATTAATAAAGCTGGCTTGGCCAAAGAAATTTTAGGTTCTTCTGGAAGAGAAAATATTCAAGGAGAAGATCAGCAAAAATTAGATATTTTTGCGAACGATTCTTTTATAAATGCGCTTTCTGCAAGAGGAGTGATCTGTGGAGTAGCATCTGAAGAAAATGATTCATTTGTTGAGTTTAATAGTATTGTTAATAATGATGCTAAATATGTTGTTTTAATTGATCCTCTTGACGGCTCTTCTAATATTGACGTTAATGTTTCAGTTGGATCAATTTTTAGTGTTTATAAAAGAATAACTGATAAAGGTTCAAATGTTGATATTAAAGATTTTTTGCAACCAGGTAATAGGCAAGTCGCTTCTGGTTATATTATTTACGGATCGTCAACAATGCTCGTTTACACTACAGGAAAAGGGGTAAATGGCTTTACTTTTGATCCAAGTATAGGGGTATTCTTTTTGTCTCATCCAGATATGAAAACGCCCAACGATGGAACAATATATTCAGTCAATGAAGGAAATTTGAATTATTTTAAAAAACCAGTTGCTGATTATATTAAATATTGTCAATCTAGCAACAAAGATCAATTCAAAACAGCATACAGTTCTAGATATATAGGTTCGTTAGTAGCGGATTTTCATAGAAACTTAATTAAAGGGGGAATATATTTATATCCTTCAACGGGAACTAATCCCAATGGAAAACTGAGATTGACCTATGAATGCGCACCGCTTGCATTTTTAATTGAACAAGCTGGTGGAAGAGCTATTTCAGAAAACCAAAGAATAATGGATATTGTTCCCACTGAATTGCATCAAAGAGTACCATTTTTCGTAGGATCTAAAAACATGATTGATCATTTAGAAGAAAATTTAGAAAGTGAGTCTAGATCAATTTAAAAGAAGAATATCTTCTTCAAATACATTTTTAAAAATTTCGAATATATGGGGCAATGACTCATCAATATCCTTAAAAAACACTTCTGGGTCATACATTTCTTTTTTAAGCCACTGCATTATTCAAGAAAATAATGGAAGTCATCTCTTTATTTTTTCTGATAAAGAAGAGGCGCTTTATTTTTTTAACGATTTAGAAAGCTTATTTAAAAAGGAAAGAGGAACTACTTTACTATTTTACCCAGCATCATATCGAAGGCCTTATCAAATAATGGATTCGGATCCTACGAGCATACTTCAAAGAACAGAAGTAATTGATTCGCTAAGTAAGCAAAGAAAAAAACTAATTATTGTTACTTATCCAGAAGCAATTATTGAAAAAGTCATTGCAAAAAAAAGCTTTGAAGAAAATAATATAACAATTTCAACAGGAGAAGATTTAGAACTTGATTTAATTAATGAAATATTAATAGAACTTGATTTTGAAAAAGTGGACCACGTATACGAACCCGGTCAATTTGCTATAAGAGGTGGAATAATTGATGTATTTTCTTTTAATCATGAATTCCCTTATAGAATTGAGCTTTTTGGAAATGAGATAGAGTCTATAAGAGAGTTTGACCCTGTAACTCAGCTTTCTGTAACTACTTTAAATAAGATTAAAATAGTTCCCAATATAAATAATTCAGCACTATCAAAAGATCGGGTTTCATTTTTAGATCATCTTTCTAAAAACACAGTTTTATGGGCTAAAGATTTAGAAATTGCTCAAAAGAAAATGGATCAAGGGTTTGAAATAGCAAATAAATTATTTGATAAAATAAAAGAAAAAAAAGACCTACTTCTCCCAATTGAAATGTATTTATCACCATTAGAATTTTTATCTAAAATAAGTGAATATTCATCAATAGAGTGGAATAGGACTATTAATCAAAACAATACGGTAGTTATAGATTGTAATACGATTGATCAACCCAATTTTAATAAGAATTTAGATGTTTTAGTAAGCAAGTTACAAGAGCTTAAAGATGATGATTATTCAATTTTTATTTGTTCGGACCAGGACTCACAAATAAAGAGACTAAGGGGGATTTTTATAGAGTTAGAAAAAGATTCTTTATGCAGTTTTATACCAATTGGAATACATCAAGGATTTATCGACCATAACGAAAAAATTGTTGTTTTCACAGACCATCAAATTTTTGAAAGATATCATAGATTTCATTCTAGGAAGAGTGTTTCTAAGTCCAAGGAAACCTTTACACTTAAAGAAATATATGATCTACAGAAAGGTGATTTTGTAGTTCATATTGATCACGGAGTTGGAGAATTTTCAGGATTAGAAAAAATTGATGTTCAAGGTAAGGAACAAGAAGCCATTAGATTAATTTACAAAGGAGGAGATATTCTTTATGTAAGTATTCACTCTCTCCATAGAATCACAAAGTTTTCAGGCAAAGAGGGAACTAAACCTTCTTTAAATAAACTAGGTTCACCAGCTTGGTCTTTGGCAAAGCAAAAGGCTAAGAAAAAAATTAAAGAAGTTGCTTTTGACTTAATACAATTGTATGCTAAAAGAAGAATGCAATCTGGATTTGAATTTCAACCAGATACTTACTTACAAAACGAGTTAGAAGCCTCTTTTATTTATGAAGACACTCCAGATCAACTTGCCTCTACATCAGCTGTAAAATTAGACATGGAAAAACCCCATCCAATGGATAGATTAATTTGTGGAGATGTTGGTTTTGGCAAAACAGAGATTGCCATTAGAGCAGCTTTTAAAGCAGTTGCCGATAATAAACAAGTAGCTGTCCTTGTCCCTACCACAGTACTTGCTTTTCAGCATTTTAGAACCTTTTCGGACAGGCTGAAAGACTTCCCATGTAACGTGGACTATATTAACAGATTTAAATCTACTAAGAACACTAAAACTACTCTTGAAGAATTAAAAAATGGTAAAATTGATATATTAATTGGGACACATAAATTAATAGGAAAAGATGTAATTTTTAAAGATTTGGGACTTTTAATTATTGATGAAGAGCAAAAATTTGGAGTAGGTGTAAAAGATCAGCTCAAAAATATTAAAGTTAACGTAGACACCTTGACTTTAACAGCAACACCAATTCCCAGAACCTTACAATTTAGTTTAATGAATGCAAGAGATCTCTCAATTATAAATACCCCTCCACCTAATAGATTTCCAGTAGAAACCACTGTACAATCTTTTTCAGAAGAGACTATTAGAGATTCAATAAATTATGAACTCGAAAGAGAGGGCCAAGTTTTTTTTGTACATAATAGAGTACAAAACATTAATGAAATTGCAGGGATGATTAGCCGATTATGCCCCAATGCAAGAATCGCAGTTGGCCATGGCCAAATGGAAGGCAAGAAATTAGAGGCAATTATACTAGATTTTATGGATGGATTATATGATGTCTTAGTTGCAACTACTATAATTGAATCTGGGATTGACATTCCAAATGCCAATACCATTATTATAAATAATGCCAATCATTTTGGGTTAAGTGATCTTCATCAGTTAAGAGGAAGGGTAGGAAGATCAAATAAGAAAGCATTTGCATATTTATTTACTCCACCCCCTCAACATTTATCTTCAGAAGCAAGGAAAAGGTTACATGCAATAGAGCAATTTTCTGATTTGGGTAGTGGGTTTAATATTGCAATGAGAGATTTAGATATTAGAGGAGCCGGAGATCTATTGGGAGCAAATCAAAGTGGTTTTATCAACGATATTGGCTTTGATACTTATCAAAAAATTTTGGATGAAGCAATACTTGAGCTTAAAGAAAATGAATTTAAATCAGTTTTTTCTAAAGAATTAGAGCATAGAGATTTTGTAAAAGAATGTATTATAGAAACAGATTTATCTTTAGTTATACCAGATGATTATGTAAATGATATTAACGAAAGATTATCACTATACAAGAGACTAGATCAATTAACTTTTGAAGAGGCCAGTAATTCATTTACAAATGAGTTACATGATAGATTTGGAACAATACCAATTCAAACATCTGAACTAATTAAAACTTTAAGCCTTAGGGAACAAGCAAAAAAAATAGGATTTGAAAAGTTGGTGATAAAACAAAATAAACTTGTAGGTAAATTTACTACTGCTCACCCTAATTATTTTGAATCTAGTACTTTTTCTAAAGTTTTAAGCTTTGTCCAAAGCAACAAAAATGGGGTTCATTTAAAAGAAAAAAATAACAGTTTAATTTTAACATTTGAAAATGTCAATAGTATTGAAATAGCAAATAAAAAATTAAAAGAAATAATTAGTTAAGATTTAATTTCAAAATCATCCATAAATTTAGTAGTAAAATCACCTTTAATAAACTTTTCATTCTCTAATAATTGCTGGTGAAAAGGGATGGTAGTTTTAACTCCTTCAATAATGTACTCATCTAAAGCTCTTTTCATTTTTTGAATAGCCTCTTCTCTAGTTTGGGCAACTGTTATTAGCTTAGAAATCATAGAATCATAATACGGAGGAATTATATAATTTGCATAAACATGAGTATCAATGCGAATACCGTGTCCTCCAGGCGAGTGATAATTAGTAATTTTCCCAGGTGAAGGAATGAAATTTTTATGTGGATCTTCTGCATTAATTCTACATTGAATGGAATGCATTTGAGGAAAATAATCTTTCCCTGATATTTTTTCACCAAAGGCAATTTTAACTTGCTCCTTAATTAAATCATGATTTATAACCTCTTCGGTGATAGTGTGCTCTACTTGAATTCGAGTATTCATCTCCATAAAGTAAAAGTTCCGAAATTTATCTACTAAAAATTCAACGGTCCCCACTCCTTCATATTTTACGGCTTTTGCAGCTTTTTTAGCTGCTTTCCCCATTTTAGTTCTTAAATCTGTAGTCATGAATGGAGACGGAGTTTCTTCAACTAATTTTTGATGTCTTCTTTGAATGGAACAATCTCTTTCAGAAAGGTGACAAACATTCCCAAATTGATCTGCAGCTATTTGAATTTCAATATGTCTTGGCTCTTCAATAAATTTTTCCATATACATGCCATCATTTCCAAATGCGGCAGCAGCTTCAGTTCTTGCAGATGACCATCCTTCTACTAACTGATTGTCATTCCAGCATAGTCTCATTCCTTTCCCGCCACCACCTGCAGTAGCTTTTAGCATTACGGGATAAGTAATTTTATTAGCAATTTTTTTTGCTTCTTTAAGATCTTTAATAATACCAACTGAACCAGGAACTGTTGGAACTTTTGCATTTCTCATTGTTTCTTTTGCAGACGCTTTGTCTCCCATAGAATCTATCTGTTCGGGTAATGCACCTATGAACTTAATTTCATGTTCTTGACAGATTCTAGAAAAGTTTGAATTTTCTGAAAGGAATCCATAACCTGGGTGAATCGCATCGGCATTTGTAATTTCAGCAGCAGATATAATATTAGGTATTTTTAAATAAGAGTCTTTGCTTGAAGGAGGGCCAACACAAACTGCTTCGTCTGCAAATTTAACATGTAAACTATCTTTATCAGCAGTAGAATAAACAGCTACTGTCTTAATCCCCATTTCTTTACAAGTCCTTATAACACGTAAAGCTATTTCACCTCGATTGGCAATCAGAATTTTTTTGAACATAATTAAAGGGGGTCTTTAAATATTAGGATCTATAAGAAATAGAGGTTGGTCAAATTCTATAGGGGAAACATCATCCACTAATATTTTTACAATTTTACCAGAAACTTCAGACTCAATTTCATTGAATAATTTCATTGCCTCAATTATACATAGCGTATCACCAGGCTTAATTATCGATCCCACTTCAACAAAAGGCGGTTTTTCTGGTGCTGAAGAACGATAAAAAGTTCCAATCATTTGTGCTTTAATCGTAACCAAATTACTGTCTTCTTTAGTTTCCTCCTTTTTTTCAGGCTTGGTAACCTCAGCGATTACTTGTTGTTGAACCATTGGAGAAGGCATTGCTCCTACAGGACTAATCTGTTGCACAATTTTAGTTTCTTCTTTAAAATTGGTTTTTTTCTTAGCCATATAATCTGACTTTATGACAAGCTTAAAATCTTTTTTCTCAATCTCTACTTCGTTAACACCAGCCTTGGCGACGAATTTTATTAAATCTTGAATTTCGTTAATGTTCATATTTAATGCATTAAATAATATGTAAATCTAAAATAAAAATGATTTAAACAGCGATTATAAATGTTAATATGCCCATTTTAAGTAAACGCTCCCCCATGTGAACCCTCCGCCAAATGCAGCTAAGACAATATTATCTCCTTTTTTAAGCTTATTTTCCCAATCCCATAGACATAAGGGAATTGTTGCAGCAGTAGTGTTGCCATATTTGTTAATATTGATCATTACCTTATCTTTAGTTAATCCCATTCTGTTAGCAGTAGCGTCAATAATCCTTAGGTTTGCTTGATGAGGGACTAACCAATCTACATCATTTCCTGTAAGATTATTCCTTTCCATTATTTCTGCTGATACATCTGCCATGTTTGTTACTGCAAACTTAAAAACAGATTTTCCTTCTTGGTACATGTAAGTGTTTGGGTCTCCAACATTTTCGTTAGTTATTGGATAGGCAGATCCACCATATTTTTGAATAAGCAAATCTTTTCCAGATCCATCAACTTTTAAAATAGAATCCAAAATTCCATGACCTTCCTCATTAGGCTCTAAAAGAACCCCTGCGCAACCATCTCCAAATAAAATACAAGTATTTCTGTCTTCATAATTAACAATTGAAGACATTATATCAGCGCCTAAAACAATTACTTTTTTATATTTTCCGCTCTCAATAAATTGTTGACCTGTGATTAAAGTAAATAAAAAACCAGAACAAGCGGCACTTAAATCAAACCCCCATGCGTTAGTTGCTCCACTTTTTTCACAAATGATATTTGAGGAACTTGGAAAACGATGATCTGGAGTTATAGTTCCAACAATTATCATGTCTATTTCAAGTGGAGAAATCCCTCTTTTTTTACAAATTTCTTTTACAACATCACTTCCCATATCAGAAAGTGTTTCACCACCGGATACAATTCTTCTTTCTTCAATTCCAGTTCTTGAAACAATCCACTCATCATTAGTATCAACCATTTTTTCTAAATCCTTATTTGTAAGAATTTTTTCAGGGACGAAACCATGCACACAAGTAATAGCAGCATTTATATTATTCATTTAAAAGCTTTTTTAATTTTAGAATTAAGTTTAGAATTAATTAGGTCTTTTCCAAGTAAAATCATATTTTTAATAGCATTTTCATTGCTAATTCCATGACCAATTAGAACATTGCCATCTACTCCTAAAACCGGAGTTCCACCATATATTTCATAATTAAATCTATCAAAATAAGGATCATAAAGTTTTTTTTGATCGATTAAGGTGTAAAAAGATTCCGCTAATTTAAGCACCACATTTCCAGTGAATCCATCGCAAACAACAACATCGGCCTTGTCATTAAAAAGGTCTCTGCCTTCAATATTACCAATAAAATTAATATCATCATTATCCTCTAAAAGTCGATAGGTTGCTTGAGTAAGTAAATTTCCTTTTCCTCTTTCCTCTCCAATATTTAAAAGCCCAACTTTTGGATTTTTGATATTATATACATTTTCAGCAAAAAGACTCCCTAAAATAGCAAATTGAAATAATACGTCAGGCTTACAATCTGCGTTAACACCTACGTCTAAAATTAATCCTACTCCACCATTCTTTTTAGGCAAAACAGATGTTATACTAGGTCTTATAACACCCTTGATTGGCCCAATTGAAAACATGCTGCCTACTAACATAGCCCCAGAATTTCCAGCGCTGGAAAAGACATCAATTTCTTTGTATTTAAGAGCTTTGAATCCGATTGAAATACTATTATTGGGTTTTTTTCGAAGTGCTTTTGTAGCATGTTCGTTCATGGTAATAACTTCATCAGCATGAATGAATTCAAATACAGAAGAATCTATATTATTATTTAATAGCCAACTTTTAGCTATATTTTCATCTCCTACTAAAACTATTTTTTCATTTTTTTTTAGTTCTTTAGTAGCTAGATAAGCACCATTTAAGGTAGCATCAGGCGAGTTATCTCCGCCCATAATATCTAATCCAATTTTCAAAAAATCAGATTAAGCTACCGATTCTTTTTCCATAACGACTTTTCCTTTATAATAAAGTTTACCTTCTGACCAATGAGCTCTATGGTACAAATGAGTTTCGGCTGTTGTTGGACAAGTAGCAAGTTGTGGAGTAGATGCTTTGTAATGAGTTCTTCTTTTGTCTCTCCTTGTTTTAGACTGTTTACGTTTTGGATGTGCCATAATTTTATTTAAAATATTTTAATTTTCTTTCTTAAAAGCTTTAAGTTTTTCCCATCTCGGGTCAAATTCTGAATCGGAATCTCTTTTTAAATACTGTTCCATTAATTTAACTTGCTTGGGATTACATTCATTTTTTTTATGAACAACTTTCTTAGGGAAGTTAAGTAAAAAATGCTCGTAGAAAAGATGGCTGATATTATATTCATAACTTTCTTCTGGGAGATAAATAATATCATCTTTTATAATTTCTTCATTCTGATAAAGGAATTTAATTAAGCAATTAAACTCGTAATTAAAATCAATCGATACAAGATCTAAACATCTATCACAACCAACATTAGTATTTCCTTGATAATGAAATCTCAAGTCCATCACTGAATTTTCTTTTCTAAAATCTAATGCTAAATTTATGCTACAAAATTCGTAACGGGGATAATTAAAAGCTTCAAAGAACGAGTTTTCTATTTTAAAGTTGAAAAAATTAGATCCAAGCTTAAGACTTGAAAATGGAATACAAAATTCTTTTAATTCTTCCATTACTTTAAATAGCTTGCGAATTTAGGTATAATGACCTTAAGAAAAAAACTTTATTGAAAATTGATGAATTTTTCTGGGTTTATGGGATAGCCATTATGCCAAAGTTCAAAATGTAAATGAGGTCCTGTTGAATGCTCCCCACTGTTGCCAACAATTGAGATTGGCTCTCCGGCATCTACATATTCACCAATTTTTTTTAAAACCTCAGAATTATGCTTGTAAATAGAAAGTAAATTGTTTTTGTGTTGAATATGTACTACATGCCCATCTGTTGGTGACCAATTTTGATAAACAATAGTTCCTTTTAAGATTGCAACAACTGCTTCATTTTTTGGAGCAATAATATCCACACCAAAATGTCCTGAAGAAATATTCATTGCATTTGTTAGTTCCCCAATTATAGGTGGGAAAAGTAGTATTTCTGGAAGCACATCTTTTTTAAGAGCACCACCAGGAATAACATCTATGTCATATTTTTCTCTTTTATTTACTTTTTCTCTAATAGTTTTTTCTGAAACTGAGAGCACATTTTCACTATTAGCTTTTCTAGGTTTAAATTCTCTAAAAATGGTATCACGACTATTAGGGCTATCTCCTCTAAGAATTTTTTGAATATTATTAATGTATTGTTCTTCTTTCTCAGTTTTTACAATTAAATCATTCAATTTTTGATCTATGGCAATATGATTATCTATTAACTCCTTTTGATCAGTCGGACTAGGGTAACCAGAAATTAAAGTTTTAAGAGAAGTATAGGAGATTAATAAAAAACCACCCAATGAAAATACAATAACAGAGAATAAAAAAAGTATAAATAAAGAAAATTTTGAAGTTGTGAAATTTCTTTTTTCTTCAAAACTCTCCTCATCTAGAATAACAATCCTTCTTTTTTGTTGAATGGTTTTAAGCCAGTTCTTAAATCTTGATTCAGATTGTTTTGTTTTTTTCATTTTATAATAATTATACAAATATCTTAAAATATATTTACTCAATAAATATCTAATACAATAAGTTCATTAGATTGTAGTTAATATTGCAGAGATAAAATTTTAATGAGAATATTTAAATCTTGTATTTTAATAATAATTGCTGTTTTAACGTTACAATGCTCAACAGAAAAAAACACAACGATACATAGAGGATTTCATAACTTACATGCAAAGTATAATGGATATTTTAATGCAAATGAAATTATAAAAGAAACCTACAATGAGTTTCTAAATTCCAGAAAAGAAAATTACAATTCTATTTTACCAGTTTTCCCAACACCTAACGAAGTGGAATCTAAAAGTTGGTATGCTCCTATGGATACAGCCTATAGAAAATGCGAATTAGTTATTTATAAACATAGAATGCCACATGCTAAAAAGGGAAGGAACAGGAGCAAAGAATGGTGCAAATATATAGACGATAATTGGATGATTATGGGGAAAACAAGATACTTTAAGAAAGATTTCCCAAAAGCATTGAAAATTTTTCAATATGTTGAAAAGCATTATAAAATTGAAGACAATTTTTACAAAAGTATTTTTTGGCAGGCAAAAGTTTTAATCGAAATGAAAGCGTATGATGAGGCAGAAGATATATTACTTAACATATTGACTAAAAATGAAGAACAATTAAAAAATCTTAAAAAAGATAGTAAGCTCAAATTAAAAGACAAATTAATATTAGCTTTAAATTATGAAAATAGGATTGATTACTTAGAAAATAAAGAGCCCTTAATTTCAAATCAAATCTTAAGTCAAGTTTATTCAACATTAGCAGACCTTTACATTAAAAGTGACTTTACTAAAAAAGCAATTGAAAATCTTGAAACTGCGATAGAAGACAAGCAAAAAAAGAAATTTAAAACTAGATTAATTTTCATTTTAGCGCAGCTCTACCACGCAGAAAATAATTACAAGGCGTCTGTTTATTATCAACAAGTTGTAGAAAGAAACCCTGAATACGAAATGGCGTTCCAAGCCAAAATAAACAGAGCACTTTCATTTAGTGGAGATGATTCAAAGTCTATTAAGGCTCAATTACTAAAAATGCTTAAAGATGACAAAAACATTGAATTTTTTGATCAGATCTATTATGCATTGGCCGAAATTGAGTTTAAAAATAAAAATGATGAACTGGGAAAGCAGCAACTTCAAAAATCTATTAATCTAAGCGTTAGTAATCTTCCTCAAAAAATAAAATCTATGAAAAGAATGGGAGATTTGTATTTTGATAAGTCACAATATATTAAATCATATTTTTATTATGATTCGATTAAACAAATTCCGCTGAATGACTATAAATTTAAAGATCTAGTAGAAAAAAAACATAAACTTTTAAGTACAATTTTTATTAATAGAGCTACAATTGATCTAAATGATAGCTTAATTGCCATATGCTCCTTAGACCCAAAAGAAAGAAGAAATAAAATTTATCAAGCAGTAGACTTAGTGATAGCTAAAAGATCAAAAAACTCAGAATCTTCTCTATTAGCATCAAGTAGTTTAAATAAAACTCCAACTAACATTACATCAAGTCAATCTTTTTTTATTTGGGATCAATCCTCCCTTAACAGAGGGAAAATTGAATTTAACAAAAAATGGGGTAAAATGAGGTTAGAAGATAATTGGAGAAGGTCTTCTAAAAGTAATACGTTTTTTGATGAAACTGATGCCAGTGAATCTGACTTTTCAAATACCGACTTATTTGACGAGCTTTCTCAAAACTTGCCATGTGATAATGATGAATTATTAAGCTCGATGAGTGATTCAATTTTAACCTCACTTTTTAATTTAGGACTAATCCACCACTATGAAACTAAAAATCTAGAACGATCTGCAAAATATTTTAAAAGGATTGCAGATAATTTTCAACCTAAGATTCAATCAATTGCTTCAATTTACGAGTTATATACTATTTACAAAGAATTAGGGGCTCAAAAATCTAGTCTTGAAATGAAGCAGTTACTTCTTGATAATTATCCAAATAGTAAGTATGCGAAATTACTACTTGGGGGAAAGACCTTAAGTGACGAAAGCCTAGCAATGAAAAAAGAAAACATTGAATATTCAAAACTATTTTCAGGATATAAAGCTGGAAAATATATCAATACTATTGAAGCCTGTTCTAATAAGATGAAAGACACCACCAACCCTTTATTTTGCCAGTACGGACTTTTAAAAGCTTATTCGTTAAAAAAGAATAATGACACTTTAAATAATAACACTAAACTAATTAGCACTTTAAAATCAATCGTCAAACAATGTTTAGGAACTGAATTTGCTGATCAGGCCATTTCAGTATTAAATGATTTAAAAGTTAAAACAGCAGAAAACTTAAATCAAAAAGAAAAATGGGATTTTACGTATAATCCAGATACTTTACATTATTTTATACTAATTGCCCCAAAAGATGGTTTCGCAATAAATTCAGCTAAAAATAATACTGCTAACTTCAACTCCTCTAATTTTTCAGAACTAAAACTTAAAGTTTCAAGTACCTTTCTAAACACATCAGACCAGATGATAATTGTTAAGTATTTTAAAAATAGTAAAAAAGCCCTAGATTATCTTTTAGCTTTTAAAGCTAACAAAGGCAAAATTAAAAGTTATAAAAACGAAGATTTTTTCATAATTAATCCAAAAAATTTAAGAGAATTATATATTGAAAAAAACACTACTAATTACCTTGATTTCTTCAAACAATTTTATGAATAATTTGAATTTCATCATTTTTGTATATTTGCAGAAAATTACACATGGTATTTAAATCTGAAAAAAGCATGGCAAATTATAACAACCAGTCACCTGAAAGACTTAACAGAATAGTTGAGGGGACTCACATTGAAGGTGATATTAAGTCTGATTCTAATATTAGAATAGATGGTTATTTAAAAGGTACTATCACAGTTAAAGGAAGATTAGTTTTAGGTCCAACTGGCAAAATTGATGGCAATATTAATTGCAAAAATGCTGATTTAGAAGGCAAATTAAACGGAAAGATTGAAGTAGATGAATTATTGTCATTAAAAAGTACTGCTAAATTACAAGGTGAAATTTCTACAAATAAGTTATCAATAGAACCCGGTGCAATCTTCTCAGGAAATTGTAAAATGGGTGCTGTTCTTAAAGACCTTACTAACTCTGAAGATAATTTAGTTGATAATAAAGAAACTATTGAAGAGAAAATAGCTTAAAATTATATTAGCTTATTTATTTCTCTATTGAAGCACAGGGTTAAATTTTAATAATATTAAAAAGTAAATTCAAAATGAAGGTAAAGTTACTTGTTCCTACTGATTTTAGTGATGTTGCTCACTCAGCTATCCAGCACGCAGTAAAGTTCTCATCAATTATAAATGCTGAGTTAATTCTTCTTCATGTAGTAGAAACTAGAGAAGGTGTTGAGTCTGCTAAAGAAAAACTTTCCAAAGACGAAATAATTGGAAAATCATATTCAAGTTCTTGTACTATAAATTCGTACGTTAGAATTGGAAATATTTTTGAAGATATTGGTGACTTTGCTGCTGAGTTTGGGGTCTCTTTAATTTTTATGGGAACTCATAAATATAGTAGATGGCAAAAAATAGTTGGAAGTCGAGCTATTAGAGTAATTACTAGCTCACCAGTTCCTTTTATTTTAGTACAAGAAAAATTAATGGACTCTAAAGGATATGACAATATTGTTGTTCCTCTAGATATAAATATCGAGACCAAACAAAAGCTGGAATTAGTGGTTAAAATAGCGCATTATTTCAACTCCGAAGTTCATCTTATAACAAACGATTCTACAGATTCATTTATTAAAACAAAACTTAAAGCCAACCAAATTTGGGCAACTAAGTATCTTGATTCAAATAAGATTAAGAATTCCTCTCATTTAGTCCCTAAAGGGAAAACTTTAAGTGAAGGAATATTTTTACTTTCTTATAATGTAAAGGCGGATCTAATTGCTATAATGAATCTTCAAGATGATTCAATTTTAGGATTGCTTGAAAATTCTTTTCAAGATGAAATTATTGGAAACGATTATAAAATTCCCGTACTGTGCGTTAATCCTCATGTTGTTACTAAAGCATCTGGGAGTGTTTTTGTAAGGTAAATTCATAATAAATGCTATCAGAACAAGAACAGATTAGAAGAGAAAGTCTTCAAAAAATCATTGATTACGGAATTAATCCATATCCAGCTCCAGAGTTTAAAATTTCTCACTCTTCTTTGCAAATTCTAGAAAATTTTAATGAAGGAGAAAATGTAGTTATTGCCGGAAGGTTGATGAGAAGAAAAATTCAAGGAAAAGCAAGTTTTGGAACTATTCAAGATTATAAAGGTAAAATACAGATTTATTTTAATAGAGATATAATTTGCCCTGATGAAGACAAATCAATGTACAATGATGTTTTTAAAAAGTGGTTAGACCTTGGAGATATTATTGGAATTGAGGGAAAAGTTTTTAAAACAATGGTTGGGGAGATTTCTGTTAATGCAGAAAAAATACATTTATTAAGTAAATCTCTTAAACCTTTACCACAACCTAAAATTGATGCTCAAGGGGTTACTCATGATGCTTTTAACGATCCTGAATTAAGATACAGAAGAAGATATGTAGATCTTGTACTTAATGAAAGCGTAAAAGAAACTTTTCTCAAAAGAACTAAGATTATTAATTCAATGAGAAATTTTTTGAATCAAAAAGAATATTTAGAAGTAGAAACTCCGATATTACAAACCATTCCTGGGGGTGCAGCTGCACGACCTTTTACAACACATCATAACGCACTAGATGTTCCACTATATTTAAGAGTTGCTAATGAACTATATCTTAAAAGACTAATTGTTGGAGGCTTTGAAGGGGTTTATGAATTTGCAAAAGATTTTAGAAATGAAGGGATGGACAGAACTCATAATCCTGAGTTTACTCAAATGGAAATTTATGTAGCTTATAAAGACTACAATTGGATGATGAACTTTACCGAGGATATGCTGGAACATATATGTATGAATGTATTAGGAACGACTGTAATTCAGATTGGGGAGCAAAAGGTAAGTTTTAAGAAGCCTTTTAAAAGGATATCAATGATAGACGCTATTAAAGAGCATACAGGAATTGATATTTCTAAAATGAGCGAAAGTGATTTAAGAGACACATGCAAATCTCTTGATATTGAAGTGTTAGAATCTATGGGAAAAGGAAAGCTAATTGACGAGATTTTCTCAGAGAAGTGTGAGAGCAAATATATTCAGCCAACATTTATTACAGATTATCCATTAGAAATGTCACCGTTATGTAAGAAACACAGAGACAACCCAGAGCTCACAGAAAGATTTGAGTTAATGGTTAATGGAAAAGAACTTGCGAATGCTTATTCGGAATTAAATGACCCAATAGACCAAAAAGAAAGGTTTGAGCAACAAGTGAATTTGGCTAAAAAAGGAGATGATGAGGCAATGTTTGTTGATTTAGACTTTGTTAGAGCCCTAGAATACGGAATGCCACCAACTTCCGGTATGGGAATTGGAATTGATCGATTAGTTATGTTTTTATGCAACCAATCATCTATTCAAGAAGTTTTATTTTTTCCTCAAATGAAACCGGAAAAATGGGATACTGGTCCAAACAAAAAAGAGTTTTTAGAAATAAATATTCCAATCCAATGGATTGATCCAATTTACAAAAGCGGTTTCACTTCCAAAGATTTACTTTTAGATGCAAAACCAACTGCAGTACATCAAAAGCTAAATGGATTTAGAAAAAAAAACAAACTGGAGATACCTCCTATAACTCTTGAAGAAGTACAAACATGGTATAATTAGTTCTAATTTTTTTAATTTTCTTATTAGACAATAACTAAATTTAAGTCTATAAACGCTTAAATAAATTAACGATTAATGTTTTCAATAACTATTATCAATAATCTGTAAGATGAGAACTTTAATAGTCAAACCTATTTTTCTTCTTTTAATATTTTCCATTAGCCTTAATTTTTTTCATGCTCAAACAAATAAGGATTTGTTCTTATTTGATATATCGAAAATAAAGACCACAAAAGCCAATAAAAATAATTTTAAAGATTTACCCGAAACACTTGATATATCAGAGTCTTATTTAAATAAATTAAATTTTCTTTTAAGTCAAAAAAACACTAAATATTATTATATAGATTCTATTATAAAAGCTAATAAATTACCACCTTCTTTTTCTTGCCTTCCTTTAGTTATTTCTGGTTACCAAACAAATCATAAAAGTGAGTTTTCAGCTTGTGGAATATGGGCATTAAGCTTTATTGCAGCCCTAAATAAAGGACTTGCCATGAACAATTATATTGATGAAAGGTTAAACGATAAAGCAGCAACTATAGCAGCAGTAGAGCTTCTAAAGACCTTTTCTAAAAAGTATAAATCAGATAATTGGACTTTATTAGCATTTATTACTTCTCCAAACTATGTCTCGAACATAATTAACAAAGCTAAATCCAATAAATGGGTTGTAGCAAAAAAACTAATTGAATATAAATATCTATTTAACATTAATTTAATTAATTGGCTAAGTCAAATAGAGATTAAGGAAAGTAAAAATTCCCTTTATAAAAGTCAAGAGACTTTATTAAATTTCACATTTAAAGAAGATATTTTATTTGATGCCATTTCTCATTTTAAGGTTTTAAACTTTAAAGAAATAAATAATAAAAACCCATTTTTAATTGGTCAAGTCCTCCCCAAAAAATATAAAATTACATTAAAAGAAAACATGGGTAATTTCATTTTAAAATATGAAGATAAAATCATAGCTTTTCAAGATTCTATGCTAAAAGATTTATTTTATAATCCAGAACCCATTTCTACCAATGTAATATATAATGTAAAATATGGAGATGTTTTAGGTCAAATAGCTATAGATAACAACGTTTCAATAGAAGATTTAATGAAGTGGAATAATTTATCTAATAGTATGATATATCAAGAGCAGAAATTAACACTATTTTCAAATTCAAAAAAAGACAATGAAAATATTTATTTATATTCCATTAATAAACAAAAATATTTTTGGGAACTAGTAGAAGAATTCCCACAAAATACAATTAAGAAAATTTGTAAATACAATAATTATCAGGAACTAAATTACCAACAAAAATTAAAAATAATACACAAATAACACCATTTTACCCATTAATTTTTTTGATAGGACTCATTAGTCTTGTTTTAATCTTGTTTTTGGTATTTCCCAAAACTGGGGTTCACATTAATAATGTAAAATTAAATTTCATTTCTAAAGAAGAGTTTCAAAAAGACCTACCTATTGTTATTATTGATAAAAAACTAGTAATTATAAATCAAGATTCTATTAATAAGGTTGAAAAAAAAATTCAAGACAGTTTAATCAAGCTAATCCATATCCAGGAAAAAAGATTTAAAGATTCTGTAACTTATTATTCAAAACGCATACAGTATCCAAATAATGATCTAAGTACTCTTTATCCATTCTTTAAAAAATTAGAAAATGCTAAAAATAAGAAAGTTAGAATAATGCATTATGGAGACTCTCAAATTGAGGGGGATAGAATTTCAGGCAGGCTAAGACAAAGACTTCAAAGAGAATTCGGAGGTAATGGGGCAGGGTTATTCCCGGTTATTCCAGCTACTAAAAAAATCAGTTTAAATAATACAGTTTCTAAAAATTGGGTTAGAAAAACTGGATTTGGCCCGTACATTGACAAAACGATTAACCACAAAAACTATGGAGCTTTATTTTCTTTTTGTAAAATAAAATTTGATACTCTTTTAAGTGATTCAAACTCTCTTTTCAATGCAGATATAACTATTAATATACCCAATAAATCTTATAAATTATGCAGAAATTATAAAAAACTCAAACTATACTATTCTGCGAAAGAAAAAGTCACATTTAGACTACTTTTGAATGATTCTGTTTTTCACATTGATACTTTGTCAAAGACCAATGAAATCACCTTAAAAAGATTAGACTTTAGTGAAACTCCAAAATCAATGAAATTACAGTTTTCTTCTAATAAAAGTCCTGAGATATTTGGGGTTTCTTTAGAAGGAGAAAATGGAGTTATTATAGATAATATTCCACTTAGAGGCGCTTCAGGAACAGAATTTTCTAAAGTTAATTACACCTCATTAAGTCAAATGCAAAAATTGCTTTCACCAGATTTATTTATTTTGGAATTTGGAGGAAATACTATTCCTTATATAAAGTCTAAAGAAAGAGCTGTTAAATATGGAAACTACTTTAAAAAACAAATTTTAAAATTAAAAAGAATAAATCCAAATGCACTAGTATTGATTATTGGACCTGCTGATATGGCAAAAAAACAAAAAACAAAACTTATTACTTATCCTTTACTAGAAGATGTAATTAAGGCCCTTAAAAAAGCAGCTTTTGAAACCAATTCTTGTTTTTGGGATATGTATTTAAATATGGGGGGTGAAAATTCCATTCAAAAATGGGTAAAAGAAAAACCATCCCTAGCTGCTAGGGACTATATTCATTTTACAAATGCTGGAGCAAGAAAAATTGCAGATTATTTTATTGAAGACTTTATGATTGACTACAAAAACTATCAAACTCATAAAGATGATTAGGAATATGATCTTTATATTTTGTTTTTTGTTTTTTAACTTTTTTAATGCTTTTGGACAGTTTTACCCTATCAATTATAATAAATACCCGTTTATTAATCAAGAGTTAAATAATTTACAGATTTATGGGCATAAAACATGGAATAGGTTTTTTGAAAAGCTGGATAAGCAGTATAAAGATGGGGATAAGAATATAAATATTGTCCACTTTGGAGGTTCGCATATTCAAGCCGATATCTGGTCTAATAGAATGAGGGAAAATTTTCAGCATTCTCTTCCTTATAATAATGCTGGTAGAGGTTTTTTTTTCCCATTCAGTTTAATAAATTCCAATAGTTCTCATGTTATAAAAACATCTCATTCAGGTAAATGGGAGGGATTCAGAAATTCAGTAAACTACCATCGAGGACCTTTTGGATTAACTGGGGCAAGGGCAGAACTCTTAGATGATTCTTCAATAATTAATATTTGGTATAATAATCCTAAGAATAGCTACAATTCATTTCAAGAGATTGATTTATTCTTTGAAGATTCTATTACGAATTATGAAATCAGAACAATTCTAGATTCTAGTATTAAAATAAAAACAAAAAAATTTAATGGATATATAAAGTATAAATTTTCTTCTCCAGTTGATTCATTGAGTTTTTTAATTAAGAAAAAAGAGAACCTAGAATCAAAATTTTATTTTTTTGGGTTTCGTTTAGACAATAATAAAAATGGAATATCTTATCATTCTATTGGAGTAAATGGAGCAAGTGTCCCAAGCTATTTAAGGTGTGAATTTTTAGAAAAACAATTAAGTTTAATAATCCCAGATTTGGTTATATTCTCAATTGGGATTAACGACGCCTATGAAGAAGGGTTTTCAAAAGACTTTTATTTTAAAAATTATGATTCATTAATTCAGATAGTACAAAAAGTGAACCCAAATACAGCAATTTTATTTACTACCAACAATGACAGCTATTATAAAAAAGAATATCCAAATAAAAGAGTTTTTCAAGCAAGAGAAGTAATGTTTGAACTCACTAAAAACAAATCATTTGCAGTGTGGGATATGTTTGAAATTATGGGAGGGTTAAACTCTATTAAAAAATGGGAAACCTATAGATTGGCAAAAGAAGATTTAATACATTTAAATTATAAGGGATATAATTTAATGGCAGACTTGTTATTTGAAGCAATTATAAAAGCATATAAAAACCATACAAATAAGCATGGATAGGTTTTCTTTAAATAAGTTTTTTGAATGGCTTTTATCGCCATTTACAAATCATCTAGAGCATCCTATGATATTTACAGAATATCCTTTTTGGATATTCTTCTTATTGGTACTTATTGGTTATAGTTTTTTGTATAAAAAAATAAAGCTTAGAAGTATTTTTCTATTTATTGTGAGCCTTTATTTTTATTTTAAAACAAGTGGTTTTTTCTTTTCTATTTTACTGTTCTCAACTATTATAGACTTTTTTATTGGGAAAGGAATTTATAATTCGAAAAAGGAAGGAAATGCAAAAATATATTTAGCATTAAGTATTTCTATTAACCTTCTTATTTTAGTATATTTTAAATATGCATATTTTTTTGCTGAATCTTTTAATTCTATTATTGGATCACAATGGCACCCAATCAATCATTTTGCACTATTGACAAATCAAATTGCGGGTTCTAGTTTTAGAGTAGATCAGATACTTTTGCCTATAGGAATTTCATTTTATACTTTTCAAACGATGTCTTATTCGATAGACATTTTCAGAAAAAAATTAAAGCCTGTAAAAAACATTTTTGATTTTGGATTTTATGTTTCTTTTTTCCCACAATTAGTTGCTGGACCAATTGTAAGAGCTTCGGAATTTATACCTCAAATTTACAAACCCTATGATGTATCCAGAAAAGATTTTGGACTTGCATTATTTTGGATTATTAACGGACTTCTGAAAAAGTTTTTACTTGCAGATTATATTGCAGTAAATTTTGTTGACAGAGTTTTCGATAATCCCGGAATGTTTTCAGGATTTGAAAATCTAATGTCATTATATGGATATTCCTTACAAGTTTATGCTGATTTTTCAGGATATACAGATATAGCAATTGGAGTAGCTTTAATTTTAGGTTTTAGACTTCCTAAGAACTTTAATTCCCCCTATAAAGCTGATAATTGCGGGGAGTTTTGGAAAAGATGGCATATATCTTTGTCTTCTTGGCTTAAAGATTATCTATATATTCCAATGGGAGGGAACAGAGGAGGATCAATTTTCAGTTATGTTTCATTATCACTAATTGTTATTTTCATTTATTTAATAAGCGGGTCATTAGCACTTCTTTTCGGAATACTTTCTGTTATATTTTCCACTTTATTGATAGGAGAGCTATTTCCAAAATTTAATAAATGGTATCTAACAAATATAAATATTATGCTCACAATGCTAATTGGTGGTTTGTGGCATGGAGCAAGTTGGAATTTTGTTCTTTGGGGAGCCTTGAATGGGTTAGGAATTGTTGTTTATAAGCAATGGAAAAAAATAAGCCCTTGGAAAAACAAATCTAAATGGTGGAATAAAATTTGGGGAATTATTATCACTTTTAATTTTGTGACATTCACAAGGATTTGGTTTAGAAGTGGGTCCATTAATTCATGGGATGAAATTGATCAAGGACACAATATAATTTCAGAATGGTTTACTGCTAATGAAATTTTGAATCAATTATTTTTCAACTTCCAATGGGATTTAATAGGAGATGTTCTTGCAGTTTATAGCAATGTTTTTCTGGTGATAATTATTGGTTTTTTAATACACTTTATTCCTGAAAAATTTAAGTTTTGGTACAGAGAAAAGTTTTCTACCTCCCCTGTTTTTGTGCAGTTATTAGTTTGCTTTACTGCAATATTTTTCATGTATCAGGTAGCATCAACAAGCTTACAACCATTCATTTATTTCCAATTTTAATCAATTATGCCAGCAATAAAAAACGCATTATTAAGATATAGAATTATAGATAGAGCTATTCGAAACGAATATAATCCTTTTCCAAGTAAAAGAGATTTAAGACAATTTTGTGAAGATGAAATATTTGGAAGTAGCGATGGAACTCACATTTGCGACTCTACCATTGAAAAAGATTTATTTGCAATGCGTATGGAGCACGATGCTCCTATAGCCTACAGTAAAAAAGAAAGAGGTTATCTCTATTTAGATAAGAATTTCTCTATGGATGATGTCCCATTAACACAAAAAGATATTAATGCCATAAAAGCAGCCTCGACGATACTTCATCAATTTAAAAACACAACTCTTTTTAGCCAGTATGAATTTGCAATTCAAAAAATTTTAGACAGAGCGATTAGCTCCACTAAAAGTAACTTAAAAAATGAAGAGCAATTAATCCAGTTTGAAAGCCTACCAACCGTCAGAGGAAATGAGAATTTAGAGCTTTTGTTGGATGCTATTAAAAATAAAAAAGTTGTTCAGTTTAGCTATTTTAATTATTCTAAAGAAGAGAAATCAATTAGAAGAGTTCATCCATATTTATTAAAAGAATATAGGAACAGGTGGTATTTAACTGGGAAAAGTGAGCTTAGATCTAAGGTAATAACTTTTGGTCTTGACAGGATTTATGATCCAATTGTTCTCGAGCAAAAATATACTATTGATGCTGGATTTTCCCCTGATAATTATTTTAAGCATTCCATTGGGATTACAGTTTACAATGAACTTCCAAATGAAATTATCATTGAAGCAAACCCAATTTTGTCTAAATATTTAGAATCGCAACCTATTCACCACTCTCAAAACATTAAAGAAATTAAGACTGATGGTGTCCACATATTCTCTTATTATTTATTAATAACCTATGAACTTAAAATGATTCTTTTGGGCTTTGGAAAAGACTGTAAAATAATTTCCCCTTTAACTCTTAAAAGACAACTTTTAAAAGATCTACAAGAGCAAGTCAAGAACTATAATAACTAACTTAAATAAAAATGAAAAGAGTCTTAGTATTATTATTTTGTTTTTTAGTGAATCAATATGCTTGTCAAATGATAAATAATGAATATGGACACGCTTTAACTGAGACTCCATTTTTTAATGAAAAATATGTAAGGTCATTAAAATTAAAATCAATTTTTGGGACAATTTCCTCTAAAAAAGAGTTAGGATCTATAAGAAATACTTCAAAAAAAGATGCTTATATATTTGATCAAAATGGGAATTTAACCATTCACTATTTAACTACAAGCTCAAATAGTGTTGAGGATACTTCTTTTACTTTTTATGAATATAATCAAGAAAATAAAAACATTATTATCAGGATGAGTGATCCTTATGGTTTTTACTCCTACACAAAAAATTATAATAATGAAGGAAAACTATATAATCAAATTTATTCTAGAGAAAAAAATGCATCGAATAGTAAAATGAATTTTAATTTAGATCAACGAGTTGTAATTTTTGAAGAAAGTTATTTATATGAAGAAAACGATTCAATTTTAATTATTACTACTTTAAATAGCAATAAAAGACCTTATCAAGAACAAACCTATTATTACAATCACTTAAATTATTTAGCTCAAATACAGACTAAACTATTAATATCTAATAAAGTAAAGTTTGAAAATTACAAATACAACGACAAAGGGTTTTTAAAATCCATTCAATATTTTAAACAAGAAACAGCTCTACCTAAAAAGGAAATAAGATTCGATTATGATGAGTGGGGAAATATTACTTTTATTGATGAATATAAAGATAATGTTAGAGTGATTCATAAGGAGCTTTTATATGATCCTTCAACTTTAATTCTAAAAACTATACTATCTCAAGACTTAGTTTCAAATTTGATTACCATTATTAAGTATAAACCTGATTTTTATGATTAATTTTATTTAATGTTAAGATTATTTTGCTTGATTATGTTTTCAGTTTTATTTTTTTCTTGCAACGAGAAGCATCCTCTTGCAGATAAATTATGTAATTGTTATACCCACCTTCATCGAGCTGAAATAGTAGAAGAATCAGATTTTTGGACAGATTCTTGTAATGTTTTATATATAGATATTTTAAGAAAATTAGAAAAAGACAAATCTGATCAACAAAAATTTCAAAGAGCTTATAGTCGCTGTCAATAATGGAAAAGATTTTAAATTACATAAATGGTAAACTTATAGAACCAGTTAGTAATAAGTGGTTGGAAAATTACAATCCTGCTATTGGAACTGTATACAGTTTAATACCAGATTCTACTAAAGAAGATGTTGAAAATGCTCAAAAGGCTGCACTTAATTCATTTTACAAATGGAGTAAATCATCCATTAAAGAAAGATCAACGGTGTTACAAAAAATAGCCGATTTAATTATTGAAAGGCAAGATGATTTAGCAATAGCGGAGTCTATAGATAACGGGAAGCCTTTAGCTCTTGCAAAAAAAGTAGATATTCCTAGAGCTGCTACTAATATGTCTTTTTTCGCAAGTGCTATTTTACACGAAAACTCTGAAAGTCACCAAATGAGTAATGTGGCTATAAACTATACTTTGAGAAAACCTATTGGCGTAGTTGGCTGTATTTCCCCCTGGAATTTGCCACTTTATTTATTTACTTGGAAAATAGCTCCAGCACTTGCTGCAGGAAATACAGTTGTTGCAAAACCATCTGAAATAACCCCAATGACTGCATTTTTATTTTCAAAAATATGTATTGATGCTGGGCTCCCTAAAGGAGTTCTAAATATAGTTCATGGATTAGGCCCTAAAGTAGGACATGAAATTACTAAGCATCCTAATATTAAAGCAATTTCGTTTACCGGAGGAACATTAACTGGCCAAAAAATTGCAGAAGTTGCTGCGCCAATGTTTAAAAAACTAAGCTTAGAATTAGGGGGCAAAAACCCCAATATAATTTTTTCAGATTGTGATCTTGAACAAGCTGTTTCAAGTTCTGTTTCAAGTTCTTTTTCTAACCAAGGACAAATATGTCTGTGTGGCTCTAGAATATTTATAGAAAGGAAGATATATGATAAATTTAAAGAAAAATTTCTAGAGAAAGTAAAGGCCTTAAATATTGGAGATCCACTTGAAAAAACTACTAAAATAGGGGCATTAGTTTCTTCACAGCATATGAATAAAGTTTTAAATCATATAAAAATTGCAAAACAAGAAGGGGGAATTCTTCTTTCGGGAGGAAAACAATTTATTCCTAAAGGTAGGTGTGCTAATGGATATTTTGTAGAACCTACTGTTTTTGAAGGTCTGAGTTTCGATTGCTCTACTAACCAAGAAGAGATTTTTGGTCCAGTGGTGACTTTGACTCCTTTTGATAGTGAAGAGGAAGTAATTAATTTTGCCAACAGCACAAAGTATGGATTATGTAGTATGGTATGGACATCAGATTTAAACAGAGCAAATCGAATGTCTGATCAACTTCAATCGGGAATAGTTTGGATTAATTGTTGGCTGGTAAGAGACCTTAGAACTCCATTTGGAGGAATGAAGGAATCAGGTGTTGGTAGAGAAGGAGGCACTTATGCATTAAACTTTTTTACTGAAACTACCAATGTATGTATTAGTTATAACTAATTTCGAAATTAATTTTAAATAAAATATGGATTCATCACAAATTAGTTCAGATAAAGCGCCCAAGCCGGTAGGTTTATACCCACACGCGAGAAAAGTTGGGAATTTATTATTTCTTTCTGGAGTAGGGCCCAGAAAAGCCAATTCTGATTCCAATGACTCTTTTGTCCCGGGGTTAGAACTCGATCACAATGGAAATTTTAAAACATTTGATTTTGAAGCACAATGTCATAGTGTTTTCCAAAATGTAAAAACTATTTTAGAAGAAAGCGGTTCCTCCTGGGAAAAATTAGTAGATATCACAGTATTTTTAGTTGATATGAAAAGAGATTTCAAACAATTTAATGATATTTATGCCACTTATTTTAAAGAATATCAACCATGTAGAACAACAGTTGCAATTAATTCACTACCAACACCAATTGCAATAGAACTTAAATGTATTGCAACCATATAAAAAATAAAAATGAGAAGACTAGTAAAACAATTTACATCACAATTAAATGAAGCATTAGAAATTGGAGAGAAGGCTAATTTAAGCCCTGCTAAAAACCCAATTAAAAACATTGTAATTACAGGACTAGGAGGCTCTGGAATAGGAGGTAAAATCGCAACTCAAATTGTTGCTGATCAGTTGAAGATTCCAGCTGTAATTAACAATGATTATACTATGCCAAAATTTGTTGGCGAAAATACTTTGGTTATTGTCTCAAGTTTTTCTGGAAATACTGAGGAAACTCTAGAAGCACTTAAAGTTGCACAAGAATCAAAAGCTGAAATAGCTTGTATAACTAACGGTGGAAAACTAGCTGAAATAGCAAAGAAAAATAACTACAACCTTTTAATTTTGCCAAAAGCTTTCTCACCAAGAGCTATGCTTACTTATTCTGTAATACAGCAATTATTTCTTTTTAATCATTATGGGTTTATAAATGAAGATTACATAAAAGAAACTAAGGATACAGTAACGCTTCTCAATAATGAAGTTGAAGATATAATTTCTACTGCAAAGAAAACTGCTATAGCATTACAAAATAAAACATTTGTAACCTATTCTGAATCTTCATTGGAGGGAGTTATAATAAGATTTAAGCAGCAGATTAATGAAAACTCAAAAGCCCTTGGATGGGCTCATGTTTTTCCGGAAATGAACCACAATGAGCTAGTGGGTTGGGCTGGAGGAAAAGAAGAATATGCAGTAATTATTTTCAGATCATCTTATGAGCACCCCCGATCTGCAGTTAGAATAAATATATGTAAAGACATTTTTAAAAAACATACCTCTACAGTTATAGAGTTTAATGCAAAAGGAGATTCTTTACTGGCTCAATCTTTTTATCATGTTTTATTAGGGGACTGGATTTCAGTTTACTTGGCAGAACTTTACAAAGTAGATGATGTTGAGGTCGAAGTTATTAACTATTTAAAGGCCGAATTAGCCAAAATATGAGCCAACCGAAGGTTGAATTAAAAGACTTAGGACTGATAGACTACAAGGAATGCTGGGATTATCAAACAAAGATATTTGAAGAGACAGTTCAGCAGAAAATATCTAATAGAAAGTTTCCTGCAACTAACTCTGAAACCCAAAATTATCTATTATTTTGTGAGCACCCACATGTTTATACTCTTGGAAAAAGTGGAGATTTAAAAAACTTGCTGATTGATAAAAATCAAAGAGCAAAAAAAAAGGCATCTTTTTATAAAATCAACAGAGGAGGTGACATCACTTACCATGGCCCAGGACAATTAGTTATTTATCCTATTTTAGATTTAGATTACTTTTTTTCTGATATTCATAAGTATTTAAGATTTCTCGAAGAATCGGTAATTTTAACTCTTAAAGAATATGGTGTTTTTGGCCAAAGAGTTGAGGGGCTTACTGGTGTTTGGATTGACGCAGAATCAGAAAATCCAAGAAAAATCTGTGCTATCGGGATAAAGTGTAGTAGATGGGTTACAATGCACGGTATAGGGTTTAATATAAATTCTAATTTAGATTATTTCAAATATATTGTCCCTTGTGGAATAGAAGATAAATCAGTAACTTCTTTACAAAAAGAAACTCATCAATTAATTGATATGGAAGTTTTAAAGTCCAAATTTTTAAAAAACTTTATAAGCCTTTTTAATATTCAAATAGTTTAAAAAAACATATATAAAATGCTTCAAAATATTAATTACAATAAGATTCTTTTTTTTGATATTGAAACTGTACCATTAACTTATGATTTTAAAGATCTAGAGGAAAGAGCACAGGGTTTATGGGACAGAAAAACTAGATTTCTTCAGGAAAGAGACAACTTAAGTCCTGATGAGCTTTATGAAAAAGCTGGAATTTATGCAGAGTTTGGAAAAGTAGTTTGTATTTCAATGGGTTTTGTTTTACAAAAAGAGGGAGAAACTCAGATAAGAGTTAAAAGTATAGCTAATGAAAATGAAAAAATTCTTCTACAAGAATATATTGATCTATTAAATAGCTATTATAATAGTCCTGATTTTTTATTTTGCGCCCATAATGGAAAAGAGTTTGACATTCCTTTTTTATGCAGAAGAATTTTAATTAACGGATTAAAGCTGCCCTTTATACTTAATGTCTCAGGCAAAAAACCTTGGGAAATAAAGCATTTAGACACTATGGAGTTATGGAAATTCGGAGATTTTAAAAACTATACTTCTTTAGACTTATTAACTTATATTTTTAACATCCCTACACCTAAAGATGATATGGACGGAAGTCAAGTTGCCAAAGTTTTTTATGAGGAGAAAAATTTAGATAGAATTATTCATTATTGCGAGAAAGATGTCATTGCAACCATTCAGTTATTTAGAAAATACCAAGGAGACTCAATAATAGATGAAGAATTCATTCAGATCGCTTAATTTTGCTCCACAAAAACTGTAACTATATTGCTTTTTTATAGATTTAAAATATGAATAATTACTACATCTCTTTCTTATTTATTTTGGGACTCTTATTTTCTCCTAATAATCAAATTATTTCTCAGAGTCAAAATTATTCTTGTGGCCAGCATATAGTTTTAAAAAAGTTATTAAAAGATTCCGTTTTCAACAGCTTCTATGAAAAAGAACAAAAATCTCTTGTTAACAAATCCCAAAATTTAAATTTAAATAACCGAGGAATTGTTTATAAAATCCCCGTTGTTTTTCATATTATACATAACAATGGAGTCGAAAAAATTGACAGGGACCAAGTAATTGATGCTTTACAAATTTTAAACAGAGATTTAAGAGCACTTAGAGCAGATACTGCAACCGTAGACACTTTATTTAAGCCTTTAATTGCAGATATTGAAGTGGAGTTTGTTTTAGCAACAAAATCCCCAGATGGATCTTGCTTTAACGGGACTACAATGACAGAGAGTGTTTATTCTTATAACAATGGAGGTATTAATGGGTCTGATCAAGTAAATGATATAATGATGTACAACAATGTATATCAAGGAAACTGGCCTGGGAATCAGTATTTAAATGTTTTTGTATGTGGTTCCGTTGGTACTGGAATCGCAGGCTATACTAATTATCCTTCAGGGTTTTTTGGTAATACAATGAATAATGGAGTTTGGTTAAGACATGATTATTGCGGAAGTATTGGAACCGGTAGTCCTTCAGGGAGCAAGACTTTTGTTCATGAAATTGGTCATTGGTTAAATCTCCCTCATACATGGGGAAGCACTAATGATCCTGGGTTAGCTACAAACTGCAATTCTGATGATGGGGTATCCGATACTCCAAATACTATTGGATCAAATTGGTGTAATTATAACGAGGTTTCATGTGGGCCAGTTGCAAATATTGAGAATCATATGGAATATAGCTCTTGTAGAAAGATGTTTACTCAAGGTCAAAAATCTAGAATGAGAACAGCATTAAACTCAACTACAGGTGGTAGGTCTAACTTAATTACCCCCTCAAACCATTTTGCAACAGGAATTGATGCCCCTGCTCCTTTTTGTGAGGTTGATTTTTTTGCTAATCGTTACGTTACTTGTTCTGGAGATAGCATATATTTTGAAGATTATTCATTTCACAACCCCATTTCCTGGGATTGGAATTTTCAAGGAGCATCACCTAACACATCAAATTTAGAAAGTACATATGCCAAATATCAATTGCCAGGAGTTTACGATGTTTCATTAACAGCGTCTGGGGACAGTATTAATTTTATTACTGAAACTAAAAACGAATCAGTAGTTGTAATGAATTATGTTGGTGATCAACTCCCGTATTATCAAGGTTTTGAAAATGTTAATTTTAACGCTCCTGAATGGATTTCAAATGATTTAAACTGGTCTATCACTGATGAAGTATCCTATAACGGTTCATACTGCTTAAAACTACAAAATCAAGGTTTAGCCGAAGGAACTAAGCAAACATTAGAAAGTAAAACACTTAATTTATCTTATTCGTCTAAAGCATACTTCACATTTAAATATGCATACGCCAGAAAGAATTCTTCAAATAACGATTTCCTTAGAATATTAGGATCTTATGATTGTGGTAAAACTTGGGCTACAAGAAAAATAATTTACACCAACCAGTTAATAACAGCTGCTGATCAAAACAATTTTATTCCCACATATAGTGAATGGAAAGAGGCTAATATTGTAAGTTTAATTGGACCATTTTGTGTTTCAAATTTCAGATTTAAGTTTGAATTCAACTCGGGGGGAGGTAATAATTTATACATTGACAACATCAATATTTCTTATGGAAACACAACAGGAACCGATTCTTTTATTAATCAAGAAATATCAGTTTATCCAAACCCGTCAAGTGATTTCCTTAAAATATCAGCTTTTAAAAATATAGATGAGATTACTATTTACGATATTATGGGGAAACAAGTTTATTCCAACAAAACAAATACAAAGACCCTGGATTTAAATATTTCGAATTTTAAAAATGGTTATTACTCTATTCAAATTAAGGTTGGAGAATTCATTAAAGTAAAATCATTTATTAAAAACTAGTTAATTATTTTAAAGTCAATTTGTCTTTTGTGCAAATCAGCTTTTTTGACCATTACTTTAATTTCCTGCCCCATTTTATAAGTTTTTTTAGATCCATAACCTGAGGTTATTTTCTTCTCAGAATCATAATAATACTGATCGTCTTTCATACTATTTAGCGGAATCATTCCTTCACATTTGTTTTCTTCTAATTCAACGTAGATTCCCCAATCCGTAAGTCCTGAAATCATTCCTTTAAATTGCTCTCCTATTTTTTCTTTTAGATACATAACCTGCATATACTTAATAGAAGCTCTTTCTGCATCAACTGCTTGTTTTTCCATTTTAGATATATGGTTACAAGTGTGTTCAAGTTGATCTTTAGTGTGTACTTGTTTTTCACCAAGGGAAGAAAATAACTTACGGTGAACTATTAAATCTGCATATCTCCTTATGGGAGAGGTGAAATGGGTGTAATATTGAAAAGACAACCCGTAATGGCCTATGTTTTCCGAACTATATACAGCTTTAGACATGGAACGAATAACCATAGGTGAAACCAACTGTAACTCTTTTCTTTTCTTTGCTTTTTCCATTACTTCATTTAAAGAAAACGATATTGGTTTATTTTTTGTTCTTATTAATTCATAACCCATAGAATGTAAGTAGATTTTCAAGTCGTTAAGTTTCTCTTCGTTGGGGTCGTCGTGTATTCTATAAATAAAAGGAGAAATAAGTTTATTTTTTTCTGGCTTCCCCATTTTAATTGCTACATATTTATTAGCAAGAAGCATAAATTCTTCTACTAACTGATGAGCTTCTTTAGAAACTTTTAAGTAGGTTCCAACGGGGATTCCTTTTTCATTTAATTTAAATTTAACTTCAGAACTTTCAATATTTAAAGCTCCGTTATCCAATCTTTTAGAACGGATAATTCTTGCTAAGGAATTAAGGGTATTGAGTTGTTTTGAGTAAGTGTGATCTTTACCCTCAATTATTTCTTGAGCCTGCTCATAAGTAAATCTTTGGTCGGAATGAATAACAGTTTTTCCAAACCAAGTATCAATAATTTCACCACTTTTTTTGATTTTAAAAACAACAGAAAATGTTAGTTTATCTTCCTTAGGTCTCAGAGAACACAACACATTACTCAATTTCTCAGGAAGCATTGGAATTACTCTATCGACTAGGTAAACGCTATTTCCTCTTTCAAAAGCTTCTTTATCAATAATGGTATTTTCTTTAACAAAATGACCCACATCGGCAATATGAACTCCAATTTCAATGGTTTCATTGTCAAGTTCTTTAAAACTTAGTGCGTCATCAAAATCTTTGGCATCTAAAGGGTCAATAGTAAAGGTTGTAACCTTCCTAAAGTCTCTTCTCTTTTTAGCTTCTTTATCGTAATTAGGATTTTCTACAGTTTCTAAATCACTAAGAACTGGATTTGGAAATCTAGAGGGGAAACCAAACTCAGAAAGAATAGAATTCATTTCAACATTTAATTCACCAGGATTTCCAATAATTTCAATAACTGCACCCTGAGGGCTTTTAGCACTTTTTGGCCATCCTAAAAATTTAACTTTTACTTTTTGCCCGTTTTTTGCTTTATTAATATGTTTTTTATCTATAAAAAAATGGGTTTTAACCATTCTATCGTCGGGGATGAAAAAACAAAACCTTTCAGAGATTTCAATAACTCCGATATACTCTTTTTTAACACGTTCAATTATTTTTAGCACCCTGCCCTCTTCTTTTCCTTTATATATATTGCTTTTTATAAGAACTTTATCTCCGTTAAGCGCATTTCTTAGGTTTGACTGGTGAATGTAGATATCTTTTTCAATTTTTGGTGACATAAAATATCCTCCACCTTTACTCACAGTTTGAATATGACCTACAAGCTCTTTATTGCCTTCTTTTATTTGGTATTTCCCTCTTTCAGTTTCTTCTAAAGTTCCGTTTTTAGAGAGTTGCTGTAAAACAGTAACTATTCTTTTTCTTATAAATGAATCTTTAACGCCTAATACCGCTGCAATTTGTTTGTAATTATAAGAATATTCAGGATGTTCCCTTGTGATTTTTAATATGCTTTCTGCAAGCTCACGATCTTTCATAAGTGGTTAAAATTTATAAGTATTTTATGAAAACATTTATTTGTCTTCGGTTGAATCCAATGCCTTTATTTTATCTAGAACATCATTGGCTTCTTTTGTTTTCTGATCGCTTAAAGACCTGTTGCTGTGGGATAGCTTGTAAGCTTCTTCGGTTAAGGCAGTATACTTTTTAAGTAAAGTATCTTTTTCTGATTTTTTTTTAAAAATCCCAAACATATAATTAAAATTAGTAATTAAACTTTCTCTAAAATTACTGCTATTTATATAGTTTACAAAAGTTTACCTATAAAAGTAGAGATCACCTAAAACATATTACACAAATCTGTATTTTTTATATTCATTAGTCAAGTTGTGTTCTAAAATTCCTAAATTAGAAATAATGATTACAAAAATAGAGCATATTGGGATTGCTGTTAAAGACCCAAAAAAAAGCAACGAAATTTTCGAAAAATTATTAGGCCATGCTTCTTATAAATCTGAGTTGGTAGAATCTCAAGGAGTAAAAACTTATTTCTACCAAGTTGGAGAATCCAAAATTGAGTTATTGGAAGCCACTAGTGACAAGAGCCCAATTAATAAACATCTTCAAAAAAGAAGAGAAGGAATGCATCATTTGGCACTTCACGTAGATAATATTCATTTGGAGCTAGAAAGACTAACTAATTTGGGGTTTGAAACAATTGGAGAGGTTTCAAAAGGAGCGGATAACAAATTAATTTGTTTTCTTCATCCAAAGTCTACTAGCGGTGTTTTGATTGAATTATGTCAGGAACTAAATCAGTTATAGATTTATTTTTTTCCAAATGAAAGGTTTGAATACCTATCTCTTTAGCGCCATTAATATGCTGTATAGAGTCATCAATAAATAAAGTTTGGTAAGGAATTAATTTATTTTCTTCTAATACTTGGCTAAAACAATTCTCATCTGGTTTTCTTTTCCCCATTCTTGATGAATAATAGATCTTGTCAAAGCAATTATGAAACTTATCAAGTATTTTTTCTTTTATTAAATCATCTTCAAATTTATTTATATGAATTTCATTGGTATTGCTTAATAGAAACACTTTATAATCATCTTTCAGCCTCACTATAAATTCTAGTCTTTGTATAGGAATTTCTAATATCATTGCATTCCATGCATTGATGAAATCAAATTCTTTTATTTTTAGATTTTTAGCAATATTTATTGATGAAATGAATTTTTCAGATTGAATATTGCCTTTTTCAAAATCATCAAAAATAATAGATTGTTTTTTTTGACCGTATAACTCTTGAAAATTTAATACACCAAGTTTCTTAAATTCATTAACTGTTTTTGTGTAATCTAGATTTAGAATTACTCCTCCTAAGTCAAATATTATATTTTTAATTTCACTCACTTGACCTATTTAATTAAAACAAAGTATTAAAATTGTGCTGAATTTAGATATATTAAAGAAACTTTAAACATTTATTTATTTTGAAATATTTTTTAAGCCTTGCCATTATTTTTTCATTAGCTATTAAGCCAATTTCTCAAAAAAGCTTTAGCCTAGACACTTTACTGGTTCAAACTACAAGAATTCCTTTAAAGGCAAGCGAGACAGGAAGAAGTATTAGCATTTTAACCAAAGAGCAAATTCAACAACTGCCAGCTACCACTTTTTACGAATTATTGCAAACTATATGTGGCGTTGAGGTTCAGTCACGCGGAGGTTTTGGTGTCCAGGGAGATATTGTAATGAGAGGCTCTACTTTTTCTCAAGTTTTGGTTTTGATCGATGGCATGAAAATTAACGATCCGCTTACTGGACATTTTAACTGCTATGTTCCAGTTTCTAATATGGAGATCGAAAGAATTGAAATACTTAAAGGCGCAGGCGCCTCTATGTATGGCCCAGACGCTGTTGGTGGGGTGATTAATATTATTACAAAAGGTTTTGATTCTTTAAAAAATGGAACTTCTTCTTCAGGAACTATTAATTATGGAGATAATAATTTAATTAGCTCTACAGCCAGTGTCTTTCATAAAGCCAATAAATTTTATGTAGGGTTGGGGCTTTCTATAAATAAGTCAGACGGCAATAGTATTTTGCCAGTTGCACTAAATGATTCTACCACGCTAGAGGGTTACAAAAATTATTTTGATATTAAAAACATTAGCTTATCGGGAGGGTATAAAATAAATGACTTATGGGAACTTAAGTTTAGGTCTTCCATACTTTCCAGCGATTTTAACGCAAGATATTTTTATACTTCTTATGCTTCTGACAAGTCTACAGAAATCACCTCTAACTGGTTAAACAGAGTTCAACTCTTAAGAAAAACCGAAAAAGGCTCTATACTAGATATTAATGCTAGCTACAAAAGAAGCTCTGATGAATTTCTTTATTCACCAGCTTCAATTGCTAATATTCATAAAATGGATTACATAAATTTTACAGTGAATAATTCAAATGAAATAAATAATAAACTAATATTTAAGTCTGGAATTCAAGGAGACTTAAGAAAAATTGAAAGTAATGATAGAGGAAACCACAGCGATTACCATTTTGGAGCTTACTTTATGGGCGTTTACAAGTCCAATAATCTGGTTTTAACTACAGTTGTAAGAGAAGATTACGATGAAAATTACGGGTTTGAATTTTGCCCTCAAATTAATGCTTCATACAGCATGAATAATTTTGTTTTAAGAGCTTCTGCAGGAAGAAGTATTAGGGCACCAGATTATACCGAAAGGTACAATAACAACTTAGCTTTAAAGACCTACTTAAGGTTAGGTAACCCAAACTTAATTGCTGAAAGAGGTTGGTCAGAAGAGATAGGAATTAACTACTATCCATTTAAAAACACTCTTTTTAAGGCTACTATTTTTAGTAGACAGTCTAACAATATTATAGACTATATTTTAACTAACGAAAGTGAGATTGGATCTGTAAGCGATGTAGGCAGCCTAACTTCTGGAGCAGATTATTTATTTGCAAGAAACATTAAGGATGTTAATGTAAATGGTTTTGAACTAGAATTAAACACTAAATTTCTTCTTTCAGAAAGCAGTACTTTAGATTGGCAAATGGGCTATACCTATACAGACATCACCAATGATAATCTTGGAATTTATTTATCAAGTTTTGCCAAGCATCTTTTAAACTCCCAGGTAATTTTAAAATATAATTCATTCCAATTTTCGCTTTCTTGTTTGTTTAAAGAAAGAAATACTCAGCTTGCAGAATCTATCTCTACAGAACTTAAAAGTAGTTACGCCTTGTTAAACGCAAGATTGGGATATGGGTTTCTCGACAATAAACTGTCAATTAATATTCAAATACTAAATCTAACAGACACAAAATACCAAAACATATTAGGAGCTAAAATGCCAGGTAAATGGTTAATGGGAGGGATTAGCTGGAATTTTAATTGATTAGTTTTTAATTATTTTTATTTCTGAAAGATTACCGTCATAGCATATTCTTAGAATATAAACTCCTTTTTTCAGGTCTTTTAAAAATAAGTTTCTAGAATAACTATTTATTATATTATTTCCTAATAAATCAAATAATTGAGTTTCTACTATGCCATTATAATTTAGAGTTTGAATATTAATATTTTCTTTTGTTGGGTTGGGAAAAACAACAATATTCTGTTTGTTATTATTCCAAACACACTCTTCTAAATTTACAGTATTAGGTGGCGATCCAAACCATACATCATCAAAGTAATATGTTTTTTCACCTGCTGAAGAACCATCAGTTCCAAAATTAAAAAATATTGAGGCCATATTGTATGTCCAACCAAATCCAAGTCCTATACTTAGAAGCTCTGTCCCTGGAGCTTGATTTGTAAAATCAAAAGTAATTGTTTCCCAGCCTCCATTAATTGAAGTATTAGTTTCGGTCTCACAAGTATGCGTTGGGTCGCTAGAGTCTTCTACTTTTAAACGTATAGGAGTTCCAGAATTTGGAGACCAAACCCTTACAGTCATTATAGAAGACGAAAGGGAAAGAGGAATATTACTTAAAAAACCAGCTGGAGTTCCAATAGTAGTTCCAGCCCACGTAGCAGCAGTAGTTGGTTTGACAACTTTTATAACATTGTTGTTAGCATTCACTGGATCTACCACCATTTGAGATATATTTCCCCCAAAATCTGTAGTTGTATAATTAATAGTATTGTCTTGGAAAGTTACTGGTAAATCAAGTTGATAACCTCCAAAAACTTGTTGAATATCATCAAAAAGAAAAGTAGAATTAGCCGAGCCGTTACCAACATTTCCATAATCAAACATAAAAACTAAGGTGTTAAAACTTGAAGGTTCTCCAGTAAAGTCCCATTTTAATTCTTCCCATTCATTACTTAATGTAGTTTGAGCATCACGTTCTATGCTCCCCACTAACCCCTCCATTTTAAATTTTATTATTGTACCTACTGGTGCAGTTGTATAAACCTTCATGCTGATTATATTTTTTATTGAAAAATCAAGATTGGAAGAAAGTATAATCTTACTTCCTGACCAAGTTGCTCCACCATTTCTTACAATTTTCGCAACTTTATTGCTTGAGTTAATTCCAGATGGGTTAGGGTTGGTCAAAACGGTTGCTGTCCCTCCGTCAAAGTCAATAAAAGTAGAGGTTGAAACTAGTCCGTTTTCAAAATTAATAGGTAGATTTTGTCCAATCAAAAAATTAATTGTTCCTAATAATATTATTATAGATAATTTTTTTTTCATGATGCAAATTTAAATTAATATTAATTATTATTTTTTATCATATGTTAATTTTGAAGTGGCTGTTACAATTTCAAAATACACAATCTTACAAACCTTAAAATTTCAAAATTTATTTTACATTTGCTTTCTCAAATAGTTATAATTATTTAATTATTTGGAGAGATTAAGTTTTTAAATCTCTAATTATAAAACTTACTTAGCAAGCTTTTTAAAGCATGTTAGGGCCCATAGCTCAGTTGGTTAGAGCACCTGACTCATAATCAGGGGGTCGAAGGTTCGAGCCCTTCTGGGCCCACATTGATAAAATAGGAGTTACAATATAAAGTTGTGACTCTTTTTCAATAAATTTTTTAAAAGTGATAATGAATAACTTGGGGATGTAGCTCAGTTGGCTAGAGCGCTTGACTGGCAGTCAAGAGGTCGTGAGTTCGAATCTCATCTTCTCCACTTGAGTTAAAAGACAGTTTTTAAGCTGTCTTTTTTTATTGCTAAAAAAACAAAAGTCACATATAAGTCACGTAAAGTATTAATTTTCTACTTTTTTATTGATTTTTAATTTTATGGAAACTATGGAAATTTATTCCATCCGTGGAAACCGTGGAAGTCGTGGAAGTCGTGGAAGTCGTGGAAGTCGTGGAAGTCGTGGAAGTCGTGGAAAGTTTTAAGTAAATCTACCTAATAACACCTACTATTTTATAAAATAAAACAAATTAAACATTATATTTAAATACAATTTAAAATCTGCCCCAATGAAAAATCTTACAATTAAAAAAATTACATTTTTAATACTTTCTTTATGTACTTTCCTAAGTAATTATTCTCAAGCATGGCAAAATAATCTACCTGCTCAAAAAGTTGCTAATGGAACGGTTGATTTTTATGACTATCAAAATGCTTTTTACCAAGAATATCCTAGTGATGTTGTTGACGATGGATATAAAACTATTAACAATCAAAGAGTGAAGATTCCGTACTGGAAAATTTTTAAAAGATGGGAGTGGTTTAACGAGTCCCGAATTGATAAGCAATCGGGTGCCTTTCCATCAAAAGGACCATCTCAGGTGCTGTTAGAATATAATCAACAAAATTTTCAATCTCGTTCACCTATTAATGGTGGAGGTAACTGGACAAGTAGCGGACCTACTACTAATAACAGTGGTTACTCTGGAACTGGAAGATTAAACTGTGTTACTTTTCACCCATCAGACATTAACACTTTTTGGGTAGGAGCACCTGCTGGAGGACTTTGGAAAACCACTAACGGTGGTGCAAATTGGGCTGTTTTAACAGATGATAATGATGTTCTTGGAGTTAGTACAATTGCATTGCACCCAAATTACACAACCAATCAAACATTATTTATTGGTACTGGTGATAGAGATGGAGGAAGCATATGGACTCTTGGAGGAGGGCAATCAAATGATAATAATGGCATTGGCATTTTAAAATCAACAGACGATGGTAACACTTGGGCAGCTACAGGTTTAAGTTTTACAACTGATCAAAAAGTTATTATTAATGAAATATTAATTGACCCAAATAATGCTTCTATAATGATAGCAGCAACATCTCAGGGGATTTACAAATCTTCAGATGCTGGTGTAAACTGGGTGCTCAATACAATTGATAACTTCAATTACATAGACCTAGATTTTAAACCAGGTGATTTTTCTACAATTTATGCATCTACTAAAGAATATTGGAATGATTCTAAAATTTATAAATCTACAGATAGCGGCGATAATTGGTCTGAAGTTCTCTCTGTTACAGCAGGATTTAGAATTCAATTAGCTGTTAGTGCCAACAATCCAAGCATTGTATATGCGTTAGCTGCAAATAATAGTAGTGGGCTGAAGGGTATTTACAAGTCAACCAATAGCGGTAATTCGTTTTCCGTTGTTTATGCGGGTTCAGATGATGATAGTCTGATTAATAATGTTAATCATGGTCTTTTAAATTATTTTTGTGATGGTTCTGGTAGTAATGAAGGTCAAGGAAGCTACGATCTATGTCTTGCAGCAGACCCTAATAATGCTAATGTTATTTTTTTAGGTGGGGTAAATACTTGGAAATCCTCAGATGGAGGGATTTCATGGAACAATAGTAATATGTGGAATTCAAGTAGTTATCATAACTCCTGCGGAAGTCCAGAAGTACATGCAGACAAGCATTATTTAATATTTCAGAATGGAAGCTCTACATTATTTGAATGTAACGATGGGGGTATATACAAAACAACAAATTCTGGCGCAACTTGGACAGACCTTACTGGTGATCTGAGTATAAGCCAATTATATAGGATAGGTGCTTCCTCAATTACTAAAAATGAGGTTATAGCTGGTCTTCAGGATAATGGAACAAAACTATTTTCTTCTAACAATTGGAGTGATGTTAAAGGTGGTGATGGTATGGAGTGTTTAATTGATTTTACAGATGATAATGTCCAATATGGGACCTATGTTAATGGACAACTTGATATTACTACAGACCACTGGGTTAATCAAATTAGTATTTCTGATAATATTCCTGGAGGTGAAAATGGTGCCTGGGTTTCTCCTTACGTCATAGACCCAGTTAATAACCAAACTATTTATATAGGTTATGAAGAAGTATGGAAAACTGTTGATCGAGGAAATAATTGGACTGAAATTTCTAATTTGAATATTTCAGGTAAAATACGGTCTATGGCCATTTCAGAATCTAATAATCAATTCCTATATATTGCCAATCAGGACACTATATGGAAAACTACTAACGGAGGAAATTCATGGACAGATATTACTGGGAATTTACCTACTGGGACAAACTATATTACTTACATAGCTATAAAAAATAATGATCCCAACACAGTTTGGGTGACTTTTGGAAATTATAATTCTGATAAGGTTTACCAAACTATTGATGGAGGTGTTTCTTGGACTGATATTTCAACTGGTCTTCCTCCAATTCCTACAATGACTATTGTACAAAACAAGGATAATACCGTTGAAAATGAACTGTACGTAGGTACAGATATTGGGGTTTATCAAAAAATTGGAACTAACAATTGGACTCCGTTTTGCAGTGGATTACCAAACGTTGTTGTTGCCGAGCTGGAGATTTATTACAACCCTATCAATTCTGATAGTAATAAATTGTGGGCAGGAACTTTCGGAAGAGGACTTTGGTCGTCAAATCTACCCTCTTCTTCAACAGTCTCAAACCCTGCAAACTTTGTTACTAGTACTGTAAGTGATTCACAAATTGATTTAACTTGGAATTTAAATTCTAGTGGTGATGATGTTTTACTAGCCGCTTCATCTAGTTCTTCATTTGGAGCTCCTATTGATGGAAATTCTTATTCTTTAGGAGATCTATTACCAGGTGGTGGCCAGGTTATCGCTTCAGGCAATATTAATAGTTTTAGTGATACTGGTTTGTTTGCAAATACTACGTACTATTATAAAATTTGGGCTAACGATGGTAACGATTATTCTTCAGGATTAAATAATAATGCAACTACTTTCTCTGCTGCTAGTTGTGATTATACGATAAATATGATTGACTCTTTTGGCGATGGTTGGAATGGAGCATCAATAGACATATCAATAAATGGATCTTTTTTTGTTAGTGTAACAAATGTAAGTACAACTGCTGCCAATGCGATTCAAACTTATACATTTAGTTCATTTAATGGCGACTCTGTAAGTTTTTCTTTCACCAGTGGTCTTTATGATAATGAAATTTCATTTGAAATTTTTGATCCTACTTCAAATTCTCTTACCTCTGGTATAGTAGCAGCTCCATTAAACAGCGGGGTTTTCTTAACTGACGCATCATCTCCTTCTAGTTGCCTTCCGCCACCAAACTACACAGTTTACTTTGAGTTACATACGGCATATTTTACTGCTAATGGTGGTTCTATATCCCCAGATGGAATATATATAGGGGGCGGTTTTATTGGTGGACATGATGCGTTACTTTTAAACGATTCTGATGGTGATGGAATTTGGCATGGTAGTATCTCATTACCTTCAACTGGAGGCTACTTTACTATTTTAAATGGGAATTGCCCAAATTATTCATGCCAAGAAAACTTGATTGGACAATGTTTTGATTCTAATTATTTTAATAATAGAAATCATTTGCTAGGTGGCTTTAGCCAAGACACATTGCTTGTCTTAGAAGCGGGCTCTTGCTCTACTCCTATTTCATGTGCACCTCCAGTTCCTATTACAACTGATAATTTAATATGTAACCCTGGTGATAGTACTTATGTTTCTGCCAACCATAATGGTTATGTTTACTGGTACGACGCTCCTTTAGGAGGTAATTTAGTAGAAAAAGGTTGGGAAGATACTTTATTTGTATCTCCCTTAATAACTACCTCTTACTTTGCCGAGGTCGCTAATTTTGATGAATTTTATGAAGATTTTGAATCTTACAATAGTGGAGATTATATAGTTGCATCTGATCCAAATAACTGGGCTGTATGGCCAGGTGGAGGTGCTGCTGTTGATATGCCAATATCGGATGTTCAAGGAAACCCAGGTAACTCTCTACGTGTATTTAATTCTGATGGTACTGACGTTGTATTAGAATTCGGAGAAGCGTTTAGCACAGGAATCTTCTATTACTCAATGGATATGTACATAGTTGGTGAGGGTTATATTAACTTCCAAGAAGATGTAAACATTGGTACTACTTGGAATATGAGTGTAACTTTTATTGGTGGTGTAATTAATGTAGATATTGATGGAGCATCTGTTCTAACAGGCTCTTATACAGCTACCAACCCAGCAGGAAATCCAGTTTGGAATACTTTTAAGTTTGAATGTGATTATTCTACTGGAACATGGGAAGTATTTACTAACGGAGTTTCTCAAGGAACATTTGTAAATGCTGATCCAGTTGCTTCTGTAAATATTTATCCTGGTGCAGGTGTTGAATATTACGCAGATAACATTGAGTGGACTGTAGTTTCAGAATCTTGCAGATCCTTTCCTCGCTCTGAAGCAATTGTAGATGTTGGTACTACAACTACAACAACTGATGTATTAACGTCTTGCGATAGTCTAACTTGGATAAATGGGATTACGTATTATAGTTCCGTAGCATCTACAGAAATTGATACATTACAAAATATATCTGGTTGCGATAGCATTGTAATTTTAGATTTAACAATAAATAATAGTTCCACTATTACGATTCCAATTACAGCTTGTGATACATTTACTTGGGATGGTGGAACTTATGATTCTACTGGATTTTATACTAAAAATTATTCTAGCGCAAATAGTTGTGATAGTACAGTTACTTTAGATTTAATTATAAATAAAAGTTCCACTACTACGATTCCAATTACAGCTTGTGATACATTTACTTGGGATGGTGTAACTTATGATTCTACTGGATTTTATACTAAAAATTATTCTAGCGCAAATAGTTGTGATAGTACAGTTACTTTAGATTTAATTATAAATAAAAGTTCCACTATTACGATTCCAATTACAGCTTGTGATACATTTACTTGGGATGGTGTAACTTATGATTCTACTGGGTTTTATACCAAAAATTATTCTAGCGCAAATAGTTGTGATAGTTCAGTTACTTTAGATTTAACAATAAACAAAATTCTAACTAATTTTACAGCCTCTTCTACACTCTTTACTACAACTCCTTTTTCTGTACAATTTACAAACTCTACTCTGAACTTAAGTAATTTTAGTTTTACCTGGGACTTTGGAGACAATACTGTAATACAAAGTAACAATTCTTCAGTCTTTCACCAGTATATGTACAACGGACTATATGATGTTTCTTTAATTGCTGAAGATATAACCAATGGGTGTGGGTATGATACTTTGAAAAAAGATGGTTTAATATTCTGTTCAGGTGGACCAGGTGTTTCTATTATAGAAGTTTCTAACCAAATAAATATTTTTCCAAACCCAACTAATGAAAACGTTACAATTAGCATAGAAAACTTTAATGGAAACATCCAAACTGAGGTTTATGACTTAATTGGTCATAGGCTACAAGTAAGCAACGAAACTACCATTAGTTTAAGAGATTATGCAAGAGGTATTTACTTACTTAAAGTAACTTATGGTGATATAGTTGAAGAAGTAAAAGTGATTAAGGACTAACCTCCCCTTGCTTTCTTGCACTATTGCTCTAGAAATTTAGTTTTCAGCTTTTAAAGCGCTCTAGCTAACAACTATTATTTTTTATTAGATTAACATTTAAGTAACATTAAAAAATTAATATTGTAATTGAAAGGTAGGTGCTAGAAGACTTAATCTCAAATTTAATTATTTTTTGATTTCATTTCTTTTAAGCACTTTTTTTTGACTCATCAAAAAGCTAATCTCTCTTTGCTTTATTAATAGTTCACTTTCTCCGTTTTTTTATAACTTTGATTTAAATTTGTATTATTGTTAAAATAGAGGAATGAAACTAATTATTGATACAATTTATGTTGAAAATTTAAAAAATTTAGATACTATTATATTTGTAGTAGGCATTACAGTAACATTTATATTTATCCTGTTTAAAATTTTTAGTAAAGAAGAAGTAATTGAAGAAAAAAAATTAGATTATTACTCAAGACACAATTTTCCAATAAAAGAGCAAAACAGCGATACAACAAGGGACAGTTAAATATGAATTCAAAAAAATAAAGTAATGAAGAAATTAGGAAAATATTATCCGATTATTTTAGCATTTATTAGTTTTTTATTTTCAGTAACATTATGGTTTATTGGCTATAAAGATGAAGGTCTGTTTGTTGGTATTTGGGTACCATCAATTTTAGGATTAGCAAATTTCTTTAATACAGTTAAGTAACCTCCCTTTGCTTTCTTAACTAAGTGAATTAACATAATAAAACATATTATCTTAAAATAGTATTTGCTTTTTTCTTAACTTGATATTTTAAAAACTTACAAAATGAAGAATTTATTATTTACGATTTGTCTTATTATTACCGCTGGATTATATGCACAAACAACCCACACAATTAATACTGGTGGTTTTTACTATAATCCAGATTCATTATCAATTAATGTTGGTGATTCTGTAATTTGGATTAATGATGGCGGAAATCACGATGTAAATGGAGATATTAGTTCTTTAACTTTTCAACCCTACAATAATCCTGTAACTTTTGATTCACCTGCAACAAATATTGTAGGAGCTATTATTTTTGGATATAAATTTACTGTTTCAGGAACTTATAATTACGATTGTTCTGTATATGGCCATGCATCAAAAGGCATGGTTGGAGTTATCATTGCTCAAGAAGATACTATTTTATCAATTAAACAAAAAACAAATTTTGTAAATATTCGCCCAAACCCAACAAAAGAAAATATTACAATTAGTATAGAAAACTTCAATGGAAATATCCAAACCGAGGTTTATGATTTAATTGGAAATAAGCTTCAATCCACCAATGAAACTACCATTAGTTTACAAGATTGTGCCAATGGTATTTATCTTCTAAAAGTTAATTATGGTGATAGAGTTCAGGAAGTGAAAGTAATTAAGGAGTAAACAATTACTTAATTAATCCTTTAAGATACTTTTCGTGTTCTAAGCCCTCTTTATTAATAATTAATACGTTTATGTAGTGGCTGTATGACATTTGAAAACAAAAATCGATGAAAAAAGATAGACGACAATTTCTAAAAAACACTTCCTTGGCAGCATTGGCTACTGTAACTTTGCCTAGTACATTGAAGGCTGAATTAAGTTCAGAAAGTACTAGCGAAGCTCTGTCAAATTGCAATCCAACAACCCAAGATTATTATGGACAAGGGCCTTTTTATTCGACTAATTCACCTTTAATTATAAATAATCAACTTGCTGTAGGAAATGAACCTGGAACTAGATTTATTATAAGTGGAAGGGTCCATAATCTTGATTGCACAGAATATATTGCAGGAGCTATTATTGATATTTGGCATGCAGATGATGCTGGTCAATACGATAACACAGGATTCAATCTCAGAGGCAAAACAACTAGCAACAGTCAAGGGTTTTATTTGTTCGAGTCAATATATCCTGGAAAATATTTAAATGGAAGTTCATATAGACCAGCTCATATTCATTTTAAAATAACCCCACCGAGTTACCCAGTTCTAATCACACAACTTTATTTTCAAGGTGACTCAGATAACTCGACTGACGCTGCAGCATCTATATCAAGTGGCACATTTGATGCAACCCATCGAATTGTTCCTGTAACAACCAATAGTTTGGGCCAAAAAGAAGCAACCTGGGACATTATTTTAGATGGGGAGGGTAATCCTGTTGGAATTGAAGAAATGCGGTCAACTATGGGTATGATTTACAAAATATATCCAAACCCGTTTTCAGATGTTATTCAAATAAATTATGGTGTTTTTCAGAAAGCCAAAGTTAGCATTCAAGTCTTTGACATTCAAGGTAACTTAGTTGCTAAGTTGCAAGATTTGAACCTTAAACCGGAGAAATATACAGCCGAGTGGAAACCTGATTCCAATATTATTTCTGGACATTACTTTGTAGCACTAAAAATAAACGATGTGCAAGTTCATTATTTGAAAGTTATTAAGGTCTAACCTCCCTTTGCTTTCTTAAATAAGTCAACTTTTTTTATTACCAAATTAGAAGCCTGTAATATTTTTCTGATATTCTGAATGAAGAATATAATTTAACTCAGAAACCGTATTTTCAAATTCCTTTTTATTAGCAATATTTATATTTTCTGCTTTAGATATTCTGTGATCATAAAGCATTTTATCGATGATTGTATTGTCTTTAGGTTTTATAAATTCTGTATAACTAAAGTCCTTTGTTTTTATGGTAAATGCGTTAGTTTTTTTAATGAAAACATGACTTTTTCCATCCAAATTTGGGTTATTTAAAACAGGGACCAAACTAGTTCCGTCTAATTGATTTTCAGGAACTCCTAGACCACATAATTCAGCTATCGTAGGATAAATATCTACTAATGAGGTCAAAGCGTTTGTTGTCCCTATAGCTTTGGAAAATGGATTATAAATAACAAGCGGAACTTGGGTCGAAGTATTGTAACTAGTAAACTTTGCCCATTGGGTATGTTCTTGTAAGTTATATCCATGGTCCGATACTAAAATGACAATGGTATTATGATCTAATTTTTGTTTTTTTAATTCATCTAAAATTTTCCCAATTAATGCGTCAACATAAGAGACCGTTGCGTAATACCCATGCATTAAATCAATCGCTATACTGTCAGAAACCTGCCCCAGCTTTGGGATATTGGAGTAGGCTCGCATCTCAGGCCAATTACTAATACTCATACTGGGGGCACCCTCAGGAATATAATTAAAATTTTCTGGCTGCTCAATCAAATCCCTTTCATATAAATCCCAGTACTTTTTTGGTGAATTAAAAGGCATATGGTTTGAGATAAAACCAGCAGTTAAAAAAAATGGCTTATTAGCCATTTTTAGTTTTTTAATATCCCGCATAACTTTCAGGGCCAATAAACCGTCTATATATGTGTAATCTGAAACTTCACTGCTTTCATAAGCAGGTCCATTGTATGTTATTTGATATCTAGAGCGATTGTCTTGATTTTGATAGTCTTTCCAAAGAGATTGCCAATAGTCGGTAGGAGCTAAATCATCACTATTTTTATCAAATGCATAGGGACGCCAAATTTCATCCCAGTCACTTTTTTTATCATCTAAGTGATGATAGATTTTCCCATTAGAAATTGTGGTGTAGCCATTGGTCTTAAATAACTCTGGGAGGGTAATTGCCTCTTGAACCTCTTTCTCAACAAAGGTATTGTAATTCAAAAATCTATTTTTGGTTGGTAACATTCCAGTAAGCATACTTGCGCGAGATGCACCGCAGACAGGGATATTACAATAGGCGTTTGTAAATTTCATTCCTTTTTTAGCAAACGAATCAATATTAGGAGAGTATATTTGAAGTGCTCCAAAACTTCCCAACTCTGGACGCAAGTCGTCCATGTAAAACAATAAAACATTTGGCCTCTCGGGCTTTTGATTAAGTGTGGCCCCAATAAATATGACTAATATCAACAAACAAAAAAAAATTGCTTTTTTCATGTTATAAAGATAGAGAAAAGTAAGGTTTGAAGTTTTTATAATTAGTTAAAGTATTTATCCCATGATTATTGCAATAAAGATTTTTATGACCCTGGGCTAATCTTAGGCACTTATTTTTGCTTTCTTAATAATACAAATTAATTTTTCTTTGTTTTAAGATCCAGTATTAATTTCAAACAAAGACTTTAATATTTCAAATACAGTCTATATTTGTAATATATTTATTAATGATGAAAGAATTTCTTACAAAGTGGTACCCAGTAATTATTGCATTTGCTTGCATGTTGTATTCTATTGGATTAGGTCTTGCTGGAATGACCGATGAAGCTCAATACTCTGCCCATTGGCCTGGAACAATACTATTATTTTCACTAGCTATTAATCAAATTAACAGATTATGAGTTTAGTATTTTTCGGTGTTGGATTTTTGTTGTTTTCTATTTACCTAATATTTTTAATTTGGAATATATTTTACAACGGTAAAAAGCAAAAACAAGAAAATTATCCAAATTTAGACTCGTCAAATAGTGACAATATTGATTTAGATGGTATTGGCAATCAAGGAAGAGTTCCTAAATAACTAGTCTATTGTATTAATAATTCCTTTAAAATTGTTTAATTAAGTTTAGTTTTTTATTTAATATATCTTTCTATATCCACTTTTAAAATTGCCTTTATTTTTAGAATTTTATTTGTCCGAACTTCTCTAAAAAATATTTTTTCTTAGACATTGTTGTATTTCTATTTTTATATTTATTAATTTAATAAAAACAATTTAAAATATATAAAATGAATTTAGTACTTAAAGTTTCCTTTGACAATTACGATGCGTGGATTGCTGAGTTTAACAACCATGCCGAAAGAGCTGCAGTCTGTGATGAATCTAAAACTACAGTTGGTAAAGTAGACGACAAAAACTGTATAGTTATGATGTACGATGTTGACATGGAAGGTATGCAAAAATTAATGACTTCAGAATACTTAACTCAGTTAACAGAAAAAATGAATATTAAAAATGATGAAATGCATGTATTTACAGCAATGCAGCAGTAATTTTTATTATGATTTACTAGCCAATTATTTTTTTCTTACATGAAGGTGTTTTTAATTTTCCTATTTTGTTTTCTTATTTCTAATTATAAGTCTCAAAAGATTAATTGTAATGATGGAAACTTTATTTCTTCAAAGTTTTATAATTCATCAAATGGAATGAAAATCAGTCAAAGAAACGTTATAAGTATGCACACCAAGAAACAATGGAACCAACAGTATTTAAATACGCAGTTTAATTATAAAGAAGTGCTAACAAAGTTTTTCTACTGTAATATTTGTTGTAATTCTTATAAAAATCAGATAACTGCCTATAACGGAAAAAAATATAGTTTTGAAAGTTCACTTACTATTGATCAGTTTGTCTCCGATCTCATTGAGTTAATTGGATCTATGTCTGTGGGTAAAAATGAAAATAATATCTTTAAAGATTCAATTATTCATAGATAATTATTTTGATAATAATCCTTAGAATTTAATAATAACTTTTGTTATATTTATAATTAATTGTAAACATTAAAAATTGATACCAATAAACCATTTATTTCACATTAACGCACCACAAAAAGATGTTTTTTGATTCACTTTCAGAATTAAATTTTTATTAAGTGGTATACGACAAAAGTTGACAGGGAATTTAATTTAGGAAATTTTTTCACTTTTAAATTTAAAGTTATTAACTATGTTTAAGACAAATCAATTCATTCGGGAGGTGTTGAATATCAGTTGCAATATGTTAGTTATATTATTTAAGTACGATTTACGATAATTAAGGAAAGACAAGATTCCGTTATTCATATCATGGGTTTGCAGAAATAGACGATTCTTATGCTAACATGAATTATACTTCAAAAAGCATCTTGAATGCCATCGTCAATTTTTCAAACTGGAATTTGAGAAGCTTTTAGCTCGTATAGTTATCGTTCATAACTTTTAATTTTAAGTTATTTTATTAATTGTCAACTTTCAAAATATTAGGTAAATTTACGTAAATACACCTATCATGATAAAGAAAACTATACCTTATGTTATTATCGTTTTTTTAATGATTTCTTTAATATCAATGCTTCCTTAACGATAAGGTCGTATTTATAGTTAAGGACTATATTACATTAGGAACCAAATCACCTACTTGGTGAAAGATTTGAAATCTAGTAAACAACTCTTCGGAATACCATTTTAATTCTTTAGTTTTTTTTACCATCTCAGAATGCTAAGTATTTTGGTAAGCATAATTCATCATAGCCTCTGAACTAGCCCAAAGCGAAAAAGTCGCCTGCATTAACAATGGGAATTCACCTATTCCCTTGGAGAAAATTAAATCTTTATAGTTGTCCATAGATTTTGATACCGATGGAACATTTTTCCAAAATTGGTATGCTAGCTTTATCTTAATGGTTGCTCTCGTAATTACAGCTATTGGTTTTGCTTTATCAAAATTATTGGAGGCTTCAAACGGATTTTGTTTACTCCATTCTCCGTGGCTTTTTATTGTGTGCATCAAAACATGACTAAAAGAAGTTGAAGAATTAGAGTACTGTTTAACAGATTCAGATTCAAGAAATTCTTTCGCTACCTCTTCAGAATTAAAAACCGCAAGAAAACCAAAAGTTGAAAAGTCTGGTTTTATTGAAAATCCGTTTCCACTCCCGGTGCCAAGGGGCTTAAAAAATGATAGCCCACTAATTTTTTTTTTGGAAATTGGGGGCATACCCATTCTAGCAAGCGCTTTCCATTTATTTTTAAACCCAGAATACTTAAATAGGGAGATGATAGTTGTTTGAGCCATTTATTTTTATAATTAAATTAGACTATTAAAATGCTTTATTTAAATAAGTTAAAGGCTAAATTATTATTCAATTAAGAGTTTTTTATTATGATTAACTTTTATTTAAAGTATCAATTAATTTAACTATATTTTGTAATTAATAATGGGTTATATCATTTCAAAGACCCTTATTACAATGGGTTAAATATTTTAATCATGATTATTTATTTATGTAATTTTTTTAATTTTCTAAAGTCATGCCTCAAATATAATCTACTGATTGTTTTCTTATTATTACAAGTTGTTGTTAGTAGCCAGTATTTAGTTTCATGTAACTTTCTAAATTCAGCCTCTGCTTCTGTATTAGGACCACCAACCGGGTTGGTGTTAGATTACGATGTAGACATGTACAAGATGACTTACAATACTGTAGACACTAAAGGACTTCCTATTATTGCTACTGGTGCTTTCTTTATTCCAACCAATACAACATGCAAAAATTTCCCTTTTGCTGTCTATAATCATGGAACTACACTTCGAAAAGACAATGTTCCTTCTTTTAATAATACAGAATCAATTATAGGAAAAATATTTGCTGCAGGTGGATATTTCGTTTGTATGCCAGATTATATTGGAATGGGAGATAGCCCAGGCCTCCACCCTTATGTTCATTCTGAATCAGAAGCAACAGCATCTGTGGATATGGTAAGAGCCGCTAGAGAGTACTTAACTAATAACACCAATTATATCGATAATTCTGAAGTTTTTTTAACGGGCTACTCTCAGGGAGGCCACGCCTGCATGGCAACTCATAAGTATATTCAAGATAATAATTTAAGTGCAGAATTTAATATTCTTGGATCAGCTCCATGCTCTGGTCCTTATGATCTTTCTGGTATAATGGCAGATACAATTATTTCACCATCACCATATTCAAATCCAGGTTATATAGTATATCTGCTAGCATCTTATCAACTCGCTTATGGAAATATTTTTAATTCTTGGTCAGAAATACTTTATTCACCATACGATACCATAGTTCCTCCTTTTTTTAATGGGAGTAACACTACTATGGACATGTCTTTATTAAATAGTTTAATACCTAATGACATGAGGCTTTTAATAAGAGACACCTCTATGAATAATTTTATAAATGATTCCATTAATAAAAATCACCCATGGTGGCTAGCTCTTTTAAAAAACGATAATTATGATTGGCTTCCTACTAGCCCAATTAGAATGTATTACTGCACATTAGATGAACAAATTGCATATACCAATGCCTTAAACGCAAATCAAGCAATGAATAATAACGGGGCTTTAGATGTCCAGGCTTTAGACATGGGGAATGTTAATCATGGCGATTGTGTTTTACCAGCTTTATCAGCTGCTTTTAATTGGTTTCAATCTTTGAAAACCCCTTGTAATTTATCTTCTTCAATTGAATTCAATAATTCAGATATTCGAATTTACCCTAATCCTTTCAATCAAAATGTAGCAATAGATTCCAGAGAAATAATGGACATTCAAATTATTTCTTTAGATGGCAAAATAATGTATTCTAGTAAGAGCACAAATGAAACAATTTTTCAAACTTCTGATTGGGAAAAAGGGCTATATATTTTTAAAATCCAATCTAAAAATGACGTTCATACTTCAATTATGATAAAGAATTAAATATTATTTTAATTACCATACTGCTGTTGAGGTTTTCTCCAATGACGATTCGTTTTATGTTATGATTGCAATTTCCTTATTATTTATCTATCATAACTAAACATCATCTAGGAAATTTTCTTGATAGGGTTTAATAATTATATTCTTATTTATAGACATTAAGCTTCTTTAAAATTGAATTTGATTTAGCAAATTTTAATTTCACATAATACATGCCTGCATCAAAATTTGATACCGAAATAGTGTAGCTACTATTGTTTACTTTAATTTCGTCTTTAACTTGTCCTAATGGATTGTAAATAACTATTTCTTTAATTAGAATAGTTGATGAATAATGAACCATTTCAGTCGCCGGATTTGGGTATTGATTAACTTTCAATTCTTTTTCAGAAATACTTTGAGTAGTATTATTACAAGGCAATAAAGGAAATAAAAACCCCGATGAAAAATCTACAGCTTGTGAAAATAGCGGGTTAGCGTTTCCGACGGCTGGCCAACTGTGACCTGCATTATTAAAAATTAAGGTATCGCTCGACACTCCAGTATTATCTAAATAAGGTTTCATAGCATTCATTCCGCATAGATTTAGAACTGTAGGAAGGTTAAATCCTGGACCGCAATTATAATTAACAGTAACATCATTACTACCATGGACAAAAACAATTGGCTTGTCGTTTGAATCTATCCACACTAAATTATTAATTCCACCTGCAAAACTTACTATTCCACTAATTTCAGATGAATATCCATCATTTCCAGCATCGCCATCAAGTGTACCTCCAATGTTTGAAATTAACAATTGTGCGTTAATCGGCGAAGTAGGTAGGTCACTTATTTGATCAATGTAATCAAGGTGAATAGCTAATACTGCCCCTGCAGAATAGCCAGCTAAAAATATTCCATCTGGATCTATGCCTAGTGCGTTGCCATTTTTATGATCCTTTCTAAGATACCTAATTGCAGACTTAATATCAGCAACTGATTTTAAAACTGTTTTATACTGTTCTTCTTGACTTATGGCAAATAATATTGCATTCGCAGAAAGTCTGTAATTAGCTGATATTGCTATGTATCCTTTTTTGGCATAAGCTGTACAAAAATCTACACAGTCTGGAAGATTTTTATCCCCAGTAGAAAATACTCCGCCATGTAAGTAGATAATTACCGGCCTATTCGTTGCGGTGTCTCCGTCTGCTGTATAAATATCCATTTTATGTCTATAATCATTATATACACTAGAATAATTAACAGTTGCTGTAGAGACAGAGTTAAAAATTTCAGTCTGGTATCTCCCATTACACTGTCCAAAATGAACTAGCGACACACTTATTATTATAAATAGGATTAAATATTTCTTCAATTTTTTATCATTTTTAACTTTATCAAGTTACACATATTTATTAATGATTTATATTTTATAAACTTTTTAGAAAATGTATTAAAAAAGCTTAAAAACTTCATTTTTTGTTTAAAAAGCACCCTAAAACCATTAAAAAATACCAAATATTTACTTTTTTAATAAATTTCATGTTTTCAAATATTTACTTATGTACTAAGTTAAAATATGTTTAATATCATCAAAACCTAAGACTCATTTTAAATTACGTAGTACTTAGTACATTAAATACTATATATTTATGTCTCTCGAGAAAAATAATCATGATTAAACAATCCTTAAAAGATCAAATCTTACATATCAATATTGCGAATTTAGATTTCTCTTACAGAATTCCCACTGCTAAGTTGGGAGACATCATCAACTGGCGAATTGGAGAAAATAAATCAAAAGGAATAGTTATTGACAGTGTTTCAAAGTGGGTAATTCAATTATTTACAAATAAAGTTACAGAGCTAAAGTATATAAGGCAATTTCAAAATATTGTACTACAACTTAGCCCTAAATGCGCTGTTAACTGGGAAAATACTTTTTTAGCAGTAAGTATCCAAAATGATTATAATTGGCAAAAATCATCTAGTAATACAGCTAAAATAAAGGTTAGTGAAGATGAAATCATAGCAAAATTAAAGCAGAAGTATAAACTTGTTTAAAAATTGAAGTTATATTTTAATATGAATTTCTTAAAACAAAGGCTTAAATTTGTTACAATTGTAATTAGTTTAATTTTTAAAATATGGAAATGGAAGATTTATTAATATTCGCACAAATTGCAGTATCACTATCGGTTATTTATGTTTGGGTTTTTAGATTTCACAATGTTATTGCAGAATTTAAAAGTTTTGGGTTAAGTGATTTAACTAGAAACTTTGTTGGGGCCAGTAAAACTGCTCTAGCTACTTTACTTTTTGCTGGAATTTGGTTTCCTCCCCTAGTTTTCATTCCATCTATTCTTATGGCTCTATTTATGGTGGCTGCACAGTTTTTCCATTTTAAAATAAAAAATACTTTTATTAAGCATTTACCGTCATTGGTATTACTAACTCTATCTTTATTCATAGCTTATTTCTCTATGCCATAATCTATAGATGGGCATAGATTTTAACATAATATGTATTTTAATATCTAGCTTATCTTTCTTTGTATATGTTACTTCTTATTTCGTAACTCCTCATATGAAAAGTGAATTCAAGCGTTTTAACCTAGAAAAGTTAGGACTTGTAATAATAGTTTTACAGTTTCTAGGGGCTTCAGGTCTAATAATTGGCCTTAAAATTCCAATTGTTTTAATTATTTCCTCCCTTGGATTATCATCACTTATGTTTTTGGGTCTTGTAGTTCGAGTAAAGTTAAAAGACAGTATTTGGATTTCCTTGCCAGCCTTTTTTTTCATGCTTTTAAACGCCTATATATTTGTTGAAGCAATCAATTAATCATTTTATTTAAAATATTATTTTCTTTTAAGGTGATTTTTACCTTTCTATTTTTACTTCTTTTTAGCTATTTATATTTATAAATAACCAAGAGTTAAAAATCAAGAAATTTGATAAATTCTGCTAAAAAATTACATTTTTTATTAAAAAACCATTAAAAACAACAAAAAAACTCCTTTTTTATAAGTTTTCTAATTTTATAGTTATTCATATAATTCAAGTATATTTTAATTCATTAATTAACTACACAAGTTGATATATTTTAATTTTTAGTTTGTGCTAGTTTTAGTTTAACTTTGTAAAGTCGTTATTCACGTAATGGCTTTTAAGTTAAAAGGGTATGTTTGGTATGGTTGCCTTTCATATCCTTTTTTCTTTTTTTCAGGGTATGCCACAATTTATAATAGAATATGGAATTCAAAAGGTTTAAAAGAAAGGGACTAATTTTTAATAACAGTAGCATTGGCCTTGGACTGGAGCTTAGAATTGGCAAGCGTATAAAGGTTTTTAGAATCGAGAGATTAACTAAAGAAGATAAAACTTTTGAATTTTTGATTTATGATGGCCCAGAGCTTATTGATGCCTCATTAAAAAAAGAAATTGTCGATTTTTTAGAAAAGCATGATAATACATATTCTTTTTTTGAAGGTGAGCCAAAGGTTTGGGAAAAAATAAAACCCATCAAAGTAAAATAAAGTCTTAATTCTTAAAATCCCCTGTACTTAATAACTTTTTTAGAGAAAATTTATTAAACAGTTTATCTTAATAGTGTTTTTTGTTTGTGTAAGCTAAACAATAACAGTATTCTATTCTTAAAATTAATATGCTTCGGGTGATGAAAGAAACTTTAAAAAATAAAACAAGTACTTCATATAATAAATCTAACGAAGTTGTTGAGAGACAAGCTTTCTATTCTAGTAAATTAATTACCACTAATGTCCATCTGTGGTTATGGATTTAATAAAATTTTCTTCAACTATTTTCTAAATAATACTGTTTTGGAGTAGAGCTATGTTTTTTCTTAAATGCTCTAAAAAAAGTTTGATGGGAATTAAATCCACACTTTTCACCTAGGGCAGTAGTTGTGTGCTTTTTCAAAAAACCATCAGCAATTAGTTTTGTTCCATAATTTATTCTAATTTCATTAATATAGTCGTTAAAATTATTTTTAGTATTTAGTAAAATTGCTGCTCTTATATTCTTAACAGAAACACCAGTTATTGTTTCAATTTCCTTTATTGTTAATTTTGGCTGCAAATAAAGTTTTTGTTTTTCTATTGCTTTTTTAATTATTAAAAAATAGTTCTTTTTTGAAACTCTTTTAAATATTGACAATTCACTTATCCCAGGTATATAGTTTAAAATAGCTGGATTTATAAGCAAAAAAACTAAGTTTAAAGCGATATTAATCCTTATAATCATGTTTATATTATTACTAAATGCCTCATCAAATACCCCTAAATAATACATGCCGCTTATTAATGCTGTCTCAATATTTATTATGCAATATGTTAAGACCCAGAATTTATAAAGCCTCTTTCTTTTAATAGTTATTGATTCCTTAATATTTTTTATAAATATTCTAATTAAATGTAACATCAGTAAAATTGAAGAAATCCATTTTACGATTAATACATCTGAATAGTAACTCGCATCTTTTGCCTCAATTATTATTGCTGCTATTTTATTTATAGTTGTTTCATATCCTATTATTCGAACGTTGAGAATAGTTAGTATCAATACTACCACATTCAAAAGAAATAGATACAAGATTTTTTTCTTAATCTTTATTTTATACCCTTTTATTGCAGATTCTACATGTAGTATAAATGCTATTTGTGATGCAGTATGAAGAAGTAAATTAGCTATTACAACTTTAAAAATGTCAAATATTATAAGGTTTAAACTTATTACAGGAATTAAAATGAGCAGTATAATATTTACTATTATATAGTCCATGTGAAACTTATTGGAATAGTTTCTTTTTTTACCCCATAGATATGCCAATAGGCATGATAGGATTATAAGTACTAAAAGGTGTAAAATAATTGCGTTATTATTTTCCAAAACAATGATCTTTAGATTTCTTGTAAATTACAAATAAAATTGCACTATTTGGACATGATTTGAATTATTTGGACATAACTTTTTTTGTTTACATCTCCTTATTTTTTTTTCTGAAATTTTTAAACATTATTTTTATTATTTAAAAATATATTTAACGTACTAAACAAGTATCAAATAATTACTTTCATGAAAAAAATATTTATCCTTTTTGCTGTCTCAATTCTATATATAAACCTTACAAGTCAAACTACTTTAAGTTTTGATGGTACAGATGATTATGTAGCAGTTCAGAATAAAAATTATCAAGCAACAACTTACGCAGAGTTAACCGTTGAATCCTGGATTAGAACTACAGTTCCAGGGGATCAAATAATAGCTTCTTTTGATAGAAGTGAATATTGGAGATTTCAAATAAACGGTGACGGTGGTGGAGACGGACAATTAGGTTTTTCACTTTCGTCAAGTGCAGGGATTTTAGATTTTGGATCAAATGCTAGAGTTGATGATGGTCAGTGGCACCATGTTGCTGGTGTATTTGATAATGGGATTGTTTCAATTTATATTGATGGGATCCTAGATAACAGTACAACTACAGGTTCAACATTTGGTACTGGAGCCTTAAGATATGGCTTCCTTGGTGTCGGTTCAGAAGCATCTAATTACAATGGAACAACTGGTCCTGATTGGTGGTTTAATGGTAATATGACTGAAACAAGGGTTTGGTCTGTTGCCAAAACAGCTAGTGAAATATTGTCTAATTACAATACTGCATTAACTGGAAATGAAACCAACCTAGACATTTACTACAATTTTTCTGAAGGTTCTGGTGCTACCTTAAATGATTTAAGTAGTGTAGGGTATGATGGTACAATATATGGGGCAACTTGGGTAACTGATAATGCTCCTGTTAATTCATGTACCCCCACCACTGATTTTAATTATGGAGGATCTACAACGTTTTGTAATAATGAGAGTAATCCAGTGGCAACTATTACGGGTGTAGTAGATGGTAAGTTTAGTTCTAGTACTGGTTTGGCGTTGGATGCAGTAACTGGAGCTATTAATTTAAGTGGCTCTGTTGCCGGGAGTTACGATGTAAGTTATAGTCCGCCATTAAATTTTGCTCAGATGGGAGTTGATATAGATGGATATGCTAGTGATGATCGATTTGGGACTTCGGTTGCGTTAAATAAGGCAGGAGATGTGATGGTAGTTGGAGCGCAACTCAATGATGCTGGAGGAAGCAATGCAGGTCAGGTGAGGGTATATTCATGGAACGGTACAGCTTGGTCACAGTTGGGTGATAGTATCAATGGAGAAGGTGGAGACGATCGCTTTGGATATTCCGTATCTACAAATGGAGCTGGAGATAGGATAGTTGTTGGGGCTCATCAAAATGATGCTGGGGGTTCAAATGCTGGACATGCTCGTATATATAGTTATAATAATGGAGTGTGGACGCAGTTGGGTAGTGATATAAATGGAGATGCGGTGAATGACAAGTTAGGCTACAGTGTAGATATGAACGAAGCTGGAGACAGAGTAGTTGTTGCAATAAGAGAGCATGATAATACTGCTGGTAGTAATGCAGGAGCGACGAGAATATTTGAGTATCAGACCAATGATTGGGTACAGTTGGGTAATGATATTTTTGGGGAACGAGCTAATGATCTTTGTGAGGCGGTCGCAATGAATGATGTAGGA
>Ga0209603_1000270_pt1 | contig 65713 bp, 80 predicted proteins | sample COGITO_mtgs_1206_FD_184812 | JGI IMG/M metagenome (GOLD analysis project Ga0209603, IMG submission 184812) | Pelagic marine microbial communities from North Sea - COGITO_mtgs_120607 (SPAdes) (version 2) | ecosystem: Environmental > Aquatic > Marine > Epipelagic ...
GCAGTACCAGATGAATGGGCAAAGAAAACTGCAAGAACATTTGAATTAATGACTGATCCTAACGGTGCTGGCATTAACACTACACATCAACGCAATTTTCTTAAAACACTAAAAGGTGACGTAGGAACAAAACACGCAGGAATACCTACAGTGCAAAGAGTTGGCTATGGCGGCGGAAGTACATATACACCTAACTGGTTAGAAGATGCCGGCATAGCAGGTTATGCAGGACTACAAGCATTTTTTGATAGTGCTGCTCAAAAGGATATGGTATGGTATAAAAATATCAACGGAAACAATCCTCCAACACAGCGTAGAGATATCGAAGAAATATTCGAACACATATTCCACACCATACACGCATTTGGTATTCCGGGTGCAGTGCCTGGCAGTTCAGACGCAGTAGAAATGAATCCAGATATTAGAATTGAAAATGAACCAGGTTTTGATTGGAAAAACACAGCACTACATTTAGCAATGAAAGAAGCAATTGACGCAGGGTTATATGATCCAAGTGGTTATGCTACTGATTGGAATACCGATCCAGAAGCGGCGGCAGTGGCATACACAGAATACACCTACTTGGTAAACTGGTCAATGTGGGATATGAGTGTATATTGGGACGGCAGCTCCCTTAGTCCTGAATGGGATGATAGTTTAAAGACACCAGCAGGTATGTTAGCAAACAACCCATTAGGTTATGCATTATTCAATACATATTTTGCTCCAGTATTAAGCAAACCAAACTTTGCTACAATAGAAAGTATCTTTGGCGAAAATGACACAGGCGTGTCAGGATATGTTGTTGATGTTGCAGGCGCAGGATCACCAGCTATACCAGAAGTACCTGGAACAATTATTGAGCGTGTATTAACAGCAGGATATAGTGAAGCATTTACTGTTGAAAAAAATGTGTTACAGTATAAAATGAAAGTATGGCAAACTCCGGTAGGAACACTATCCGGAACACGTTTGAAGGTATTCTTAAATAAAAGAGAACTTACGTTCTTAACTGATTGGACATTTGAAGGCGCTGAATCGTTTAATCCTGCAATTAGCCCAGACGCACAACCAGGTAGTACTGTTATTTTAAATAGAGGTGTTGCTGAAGCCGGTGATAAACTTGAAGTATTTGTTATGGACGATGGCGAATATAGATTTGGATATTTTGATACAGCTGACGAATTTATTGATACTACCGGCGGCGATAGTTCTGCTTCAATAATACATTTTGATAGGACCTTTGAAGAAGATAGTATTATAAGAGTATACCAATTTAGTAATCACGATGGTCAAGGTATTGAAAGAGAACAATATGACGTGGTACAGCGTACAGAAATGACATATCAGTCACAAGGGTATTATGATTATAGACAACTTAAAAGAGGTTTAATCAAATTAAGAAGCGAAGCTGTAGGTGTTGATTATGTTTGGGTATCGTTAAATGGCAAATGGTTAACACCAACTTCTGATTACATCCTTTTAGAAAATAAAAAATACATTGAATTTACTGGAACAGTAGACGACGGCGATGTTATTGAAATTATACACTTTAGTAATCCTCCAATTTCAAATAAGTTTGGTTGGAGACAGTTTAAAGATATGCTTAACAGAACGCACTATAAACGTCTAGCTAAAGAAGATCAGTATGTACTAGCAGAGCCTTTAAATATGCATGATAGAACAATTACTGTTGTTCAAAAAGAAGGTAATCTTCCTAGTCCAGATCCAAAGAGTAATATTCCAGGTGTTATCTTTATTGATGGAGAGCGCATTGAATTTTTTAGAAAAGAAGAAAATGTACTTAAACAATTACGTAGAGGCACATTAGGCACAGGTGTTAAAGATCTACATACTGCAGGCACTAGTTTTTACAATCAAAGTCAGGATAGTACTATACCTTATACTGATACTGAAGAAAATGTAGTAGCACTTTCCGGTGAATATAAGGATATGTCAATTGTATATCCTAATGATAGTATTGAAATGAGTGTATCAAGTATTGCTTATAACTTTAATAATAATACAGCATTTCCGTTAGGTGGCCAAATAGCAACAATAGACGGAGAAGGATTCCGCCCAGGAGTATCTGTATTAGTTCAAGATGTAGAATGTGAAACAACATATGTTAGTGCAACACAGTTAACATTTGTAACTCCAGCATTATCAGTTGGATCATATGACTTAGTAATTATTAATCCAAGAGAAATAGAACCAGTCTTTAGACCTTCAACTACATTAGTTGTGCCTAAGTATATTCCTTATGTACAAATACTATTACCGTATGCACCAAAGCCGGTTACATATTGGCCAGATGGTTCAGTCAAAGTGCAAAATCCAGCAGTTACAGATGATTGGTATACTACTGATTTTGACGAAGGCGGTATTCCAAGCGCAACTTATTGGGAAGCATTAGATATTGAAGTATTTGCAAACGGACGTAGATTGCGTAAAAACCCAATTGAGGTATATTCAGTAGATAACGGACAATTTAGTCCAGATGGCGATATCTACCTAGAAGCAGAATATGCTGTAAATAAAAACGTTGGAGCCTATGTACGCCTAACTACACCTCCACAACCAAATACTGTGCTAACTATAGTTAGAAAGCAAGGATTAATTTGGAATGAAGTAACAGATGAAACAACAGGCGACTATAAACCACTAGGTCAGTCTAATACAAAAGTAGCAACTTTCTTACGTGGAAAGAGTATTGATCTACCGCGATAAATACAATGACAGGAAATAAAAATGACAGATAAATTTTTAGATAAACAGGGTATATTCTTAGAAGGACATGTAAAAATACATGATCCAAAATCTGGGGAAGTACTACTTAATAAACGTAATGCAATACATTATGAGAATATGAGTATTGCCCTTGCAGAAAGTTTAAGTAATGCAGGCCAAGGTTGGGTGCATGAAATGAGCTTCGGCAATGGCGGAACTAGCTTAGACCCAACTGGTATTATTACATATCTAACACCAAATAGTACAGGAACTAATGCAAGTTTATACAATCAAACATTCCAAAAAGTTGTTGATGATAGAAGCGTTAATAACACAGATCCTGCTCGTAATAAGATAGATATTAGACATGTTAGCGGTACTAACTACACTGATATTTTAGTTACTTGTTTATTAGATTACGGTGAACCAAATGGTCAGGATGCATTTGATACAGCAAGTAATACTGAAAGTTTATATGTATTTGATGAATTAGGATTAAGAGGATACAATCCAGACGGAACTGGTAGATTATTAACACATGTTATTTTTCATCCAATACAAAAATCGTTAAACAGACTTGTTCAAATCGATTACACTGTAAGAGTACAAAGTTTAACAGGGTTTAACGAGGGGTAATAAATGTCATACACTATTAATTATACTGATGTTGCAAATAAAGGTACTATTACAGTTCAAGATAGCACTATCAATAGAGAAACAACACTGGGCTTTCCAGGAAGAAATTCTACAGCGTACGGTGCAACAATTGCAGAAAACTTTTTACATTTATTAGAAAGTTTTGCTTCAAACAATCCACCAAGTAGTCCTGTTGAAGGGCAACTTTGGTATGATAACACATTAACTGAAGAAAAGTTAATGGTGTATAATGATACAAATTGGGTTCCAGCAAGTGGAATTTCAAAATCAATTAATACTCCGGCTATTGCACAACTTGGCGACCTATGGGTAGATACAGACAACCAACAACTATATTTGTTTACAGGTGGTGGTTGGGTACTAATAGGACCTAGTTTCTCAGATGGCCTAGCAACAGGCGCAAAAGCTGATCAAATTATTGGTCAGGATAATATATCATACAATATTTTAAGAATTGAAGTATCGGGTCAAACTATTGGTATTATCAGTGGTTCGTCAACACCGTTTATTCCAAAGACAACTATTGCTGGATTTGCAGCAATCAATCCTGGATTTAACTTAATTAACAAAGACACTGACAATGATGGCTTAACTAACTTTAAGTTCTTTGGTACAGCAGAAAAAGCAGAAAACTTAATTGTTAATAACGAAATTGTAGCAGCAGGAAACTTTTTAAGAGGTAATACTACAAGTACTTCAACGTTTCCACTAAACATTCAAAACAATCAAGGTATCAATTATGGTGTAAACGCCGAACTTACAGTAGGTGTTGAAGGCAATGCTGGTGTAATTCAACACAATATTGGTGGCTCAAACATTGATATGCGTGTTAGAAATAACGATGTAGCTAAAACAGTTATACGTGTTGATTCTAATCTACGTGTTGGGATAAACACTGAAGCACCAGAACAAGCATTAGACGTTGTAGGTACTATACAATCAAGTGGTAATGTTATTATTAACTCTACTACACAGAGTACAACTATTAATAACGGCGCTTTACAAGTTAGAGGCGGCGCAGGCATTAGACAAAACTTAAATGTTGGCGGCCAAACAAAACTTTCAGATTTACTTACCTCTAACAGTATTGTTCCAGACGATACTAACATTAGAGATTTAGGATCTTCAACTAGATATTATAGAAACACATATTCAACTAATTTTATCGGAACACTAGATGGAACAGTTAACGGTAAAGTTAACGGACCATCAACTTCGTCAGCTAACTTGATTAATAAAACTACATTTGTTATGACAGGTGATGTTGCTACATTAGTTCCAATTGAATTTGATGGCGCATATCAAGATCCACAATTTGATAATGGCGAAGGTATTGCTGTAGGCGAAGTTCCTTTAACAAAAACATTTAGAACAGAAATTTCAAATCAATTTATATCAAGAAAGCCACGTGAAATTGACGTTGCTGGCGATGACTTACTATTGTTTAATGATGTAGACGGTGCTGTAGTTGGTCTTAAAAGTGTTACTAAAGATAATTTCTTAAAAACTATTCCAAGAACACCAGCTGGCGTTATACTACCATTTGGCGGTGATGTAACTCCAAGTGATGACTGGATTTTATGTGATGGTAGAGAGCTTGATAAGACTGATTATCAAGCATTATTCCAAGTTATTGGCTATAAGTTTAAACCAGAATCACAAGTTGCTACTAATAACTTTGCTGTTCCTGATATGCGTGGTAGAATGCCTATGGGTGCAGATAATATGGGCGGATCAAGTGCCAATACTGTAACAGCAACATCTGCAGATATTATAGGTGCGTTAGATGGCTCAGAAACAAAGGTAATAGATGTTACTAATTTACCTGAACACCAACACAATTTACAAGACCAGGATCGTAATCAATTTTATGCTATACAGGATAGACAAGATCCATCAACGGATACTAACGTTACAGGTATTGACGGACCTACAGCTACAAACAGTGGTCAAAAATTAGCAAACAGTGGTAATGTTATTAGTGCTAACCCTGTAGGACAAGATTTTAATATTATGCCACCAACAGTAACAATGAATTATATTATATATTCTGGAAGAGGGTAACAGATGAGCTATAAATTAAATAAAAGTAACGGAGAACTATTAGTAGATCTAGTAGACGGGCAATTAGATACTACATCAACTGATATTACGTTAGTTGGTAGAAACTCTAAAAGCTATGGCGAGTCTTTTAATGAGAATTTAATTAAATTATTAGAAAATTTTGCTAAAACAAGTGCTCCAGGCGCACCTCTTGTAGGACAACTCTGGTATGATACCGCTGAAGAAAGATTAAAAGTTTATACAGGTAGTACTTTTCGATCAGCTGCAGGAGCAGTTGTTAGTCAAACACAACCTAATTTAGTAGCAGGCGATCTTTGGATTGATAGTTTAAATAATAAACTTTATTTCTTTGACGGCGCTGATATAGTATTAGTTGGCCCACAGTATACAGCTAGCCAAGGTAAAACTGGTACTGAAGCATTTACGATATTAGATATTAACGGCCAAGACCAAACAGTTCTCTACTTATATATAAATGGTTCGTTATCAGGAATTTATTCTAAAACAGAGTTTAGGCCAAGAGTTAACATTGTAGGATTTCCAGAAGATCCTGATGATACTAGAGTTCCTAAGCGTCAAATTATCCGCATTGGATTCAATCCAGTAAGTACAAGTTTTTGGTTTAGAGGCACAGCTACAACTTCAAGAGGATTAGTTAGTGACGCTGGTGAAGAGTTCCAAGAAACTAACTTTATGAAAACTGATAGAAATACTAGTACAACTGGCAGTTTAGCAGTTAAAAATGCTGCAGGTTTAACAGTAGGAGTTAGTGATACAGTTTATGCAGCGTTCAAAGTTGATACAAATTATGTTACTACAATAGAAACACAGCGTTTAGATAGAGATTTTACTATCCGAACACGTCGAGGAAACTTATTTGATAATGCATTCTATGCAGACTCGACAAATAAACGAGTAGGAATTTACACAACAACACCTACAGTAGAATTAGATGTTATCGGCGACGGCAGATTTACTGGTGATCTTGAAGTTGAAGGAAATTTAACAATTCAGGGAGAAGCAACGTATCTTAACGTTTCTAACTTAAGAGTTCAAGATAAAAATATAGAGCTTGGACTGTTAGATGATAGTACACAAGGAACTGATGCACAAGTTGACGGCGCAGGAATTATTATTGCTTCATCAGAAGGAAGTAAAGACTTAACTTGGGAAGTTGAAACAGGAAACTGGACATCAAATCAAAGTTTAGATCTTACTGAAAGTAATAGTTATAGAATTAATAATGAAATTAAGTTATCAAGCGATAGATTACATGATACAGTATTATACGCTACTGGACTTATACAAGTTGGTAACTTGTCAAATTTAACAGTAGCAGGTGATGTTACTATTAACAGTAATTTAATTGTAAGTAATGCACTAGCAATTACTAGTAACGGAACAATTACTGTTAATAATCAAAAAATAACTGGATTAAGTACACCACTTAGTGCTCGTGTTGCTAATGAGTTAGCTGCTACAGAAGATGTTGATAGTAGTGCTGCTACTAAAGGATACGTTGATACAGAAGTAGCCGCGCAAGTAATAGCATATGCGTTTGATGCTACCGGATTATCAAATCCGTCATCAGTATTTTCAGATAATATTGGTCCGCATGAGGATATTAGACAAGCATTAGAATATTTACATCCAGCAGCAACTAAAACAGCTGGTACGTATGCAAGAATATATGCAACAACATATATAGGAACAGCAGTTTCCGGAATTGATGTCAATTCTGCATTAACAAAATCTACAGTTAATGTTTATATTGATCCTGATGATAGTTCAACGCCTGAGTTTGATAGTGTACTTAAAGACATATCAATTAGCTCAGTTTCAGGTGTTGCAGACTTGTCACCAACAAGAGGGAAATTTGAATATCAAGTAGTAGGCGGAGTATGGCAATGGCAGAGAACCATCCCAGTTTAACAAATCAGATAAATACTAAGTCACAATAGGGGTTTATAAATGGCATATACAATAGATACATACAGCAATGGCAGGTCTTGGAAAATAGAAGACGGTACCGTTGATCAAACTACTGATTTAAAATTAGTAGGTAAAAACTATGCAGGGTACGGTGAAATACAAAATGAAAATATGGTATTTTTACTGGAAAACTTTGCAGGACAAACTGAACCACCAAGAAAAATTTCAGGGCAAATTTGGTTTGATACAGGTAACAGTAAATTAAAATTTTATGACGGCATTAAATGGCGCACAACTGGCGGAGCAGAAGTTAGTACTACAGTTCCAACAGGATTAAAAGAAGGCGACTTTTGGTGGGATAGTGATAACGAACAACTATACACATATAATGGCGGAGATTTTGTACTTATAGGACCCCAAAGTGCAGGATCAGGTCAGACACAAATTGTAAGTCGTTCAGTTAGAGATGACGGCGGAACAGCACGTGGTATTATCACAGCAGTGGCAAACGATGAAGTTATCTTTACTGTAAGTTCACAGGACTTTACTATTGATAGTGCAGACGTTGATTCAAATATTCCAGGCTTTGACAGAATACGTAAAGGTCTTACCCTTAAAAATACATTAAACAGTAGTGGTGGTATTACATCAGGTGACTGGAGATTAGTTGGTACATCTACTAACGCAGAAAAACTTGGCGGAAGAGCTGATACAGAATATGTATTAAAAACAGATGCTAACTTTAGTCAACTAGCTCGTTTCTCAGATCTTGGTATTTCAGTAGGCGACTCTAATGACTTAAAAATTAAACAAGAAATTATTACAGGTAACGGAACACAAGTAGAACGTCCAATTATTGCAAACGAAACAGGCGGAACTATTGCGTTTAAAGCTAAAAATAACTCAGGTGTAGTTATTAACTCATTACAAATAATGGCAAATGCTATTATTCCAGGTTATACAAACGGTACAGAAACACAAAATAAACCAACACCAGTACTAGCAACTATGGGTACTTCACAGTATCCTTGGCAAGAAACATATGCAAAGGACTTTATTGGTCTAGGAACAGCTTCAAAAGGCTTAATACTAGAAGATGATGTTGATTCATATGTGTTTGACTTTACAAATGGCGCTAATCCGCCAACTAGTTTAGTAAGAAAACCTAGTAAAACAGCATCACCAAATACAGTAGTTGTAAGAGATCAAGATAGTGACATTTATGCAAACTATTTTCAAGGTATTGCAACAGAAGCACTATACGCTGACTTAGCAGAGAAGTATACAACTGATAACGAATATCCAGTAGGTACAGTAATGTGCGTTGGCGGCGACGAAGAAACAACTAAAGCTGACAGAGGATGTATAGCAATTGGTGTTATCTCCTTAGAACCAGCATACTTAATGAATAAAGCATGTGAAGGTCAAGCAATTGGTCTTAAAGGTCGAGTTCCAGTTCGTGTTATGGGTAGTGTTAAAAAAGGACAACCAGTCTATGTTGATAATGATGGCTATGCAAGTACATCAATTAACGGTGGTTCGGTAGTAGGCATAGCTCTTTCAACTAATGATGACGAAAATGAAAAATTAGTTGAGTGTGTGTTGAAGGTATAAATAGTAGTACTTAATAAAAGGATAGCGATAACATGCCAGATTTAGTAAGAGGAGCCAGTGATCCGCAGGGAGCTTCTAGAATTACAGCAGCTAACTACAACGATTTACAAACTTCTGTTGCTGATATTTTAGGTACAGGATTCTCAGTAAACGGATACGGACAAGTACCTGTAAGTTCACCGCTTTTAGCAAGCGATATTGTTAGAGCTGAACACATGAATCTCTTAAGAGATGATATTAATAGAATACAAGTACACCAAACTGGAAGTTTAAGTTCTTTACTAGAATTATTACCAGGAGAAAAAGTAAGTGCTAATGACATTGCAGGTGTAGTTGATAAAGGATTTAACCAATTTGTTGCTGTTGTTAATATTTTAGAATCTAACAGAACAGTAGTTGACGGAACACAAGTAACATTAGAAACAGCAACTACTAGTACTAGATTTGCAGCCTGGAATGGTACTATAATACATAGTTTTACAGTAAATTTTGATGATGCAGATCATAGACGTGCATTTTTTAATGCCGGCGGCCAAATACAAATGAATGCAACTATTGAAGGCGATACAACACAAAAAGGTGCTGACTGGAATACTATATTAACAAATATGGGAACTATTAAATTTAGTGCCAGCACAACTGAAAAAACAGGTTCATCAGGGTTATTACAACCTATAGGAAATTACGATCTAACAACAAGTTATCAAAAGATATTCGAACGCCGAGGGCAAGCTGATTATTACGCAGAAAATAGATTTTTTATCTATGCTAAAGAAATAAGCAACCAAGCAATTCAGTTCAGTGTAGAATTTAATGATAATGATGTTGGAGACCCCAACGATGACGAATTAATAAGAGGGACACTAACTAGTATAGTCAAGCAATTAAGACCAACAGGGTCTTATGTTTCTGTAGCAACACCAGCATACAGTACACAATCTGACTTATCAGCAGGAGCCTAACAGTGGTAGCAGTAGGCGGAATTGTCAATAACACAGAATACGTTGGTTTAGTTGATAGACTGAATGCCGTCTTTGGTAACGGATCAGGACAGACGGGGTATGGTCAAGTATCTGAATCAGCACGAGATTATAAAGGAAGTGTTACTACTGGTGTAAACATTGATAGTGATGCTTGGAATTCTCTTCGTACAGATATAAACAAAGCCTGGAATCATCAAAACGGTGGAAATTCTGGAATAAGTTCAATTGCAGCAGGTGCTATCATTGGTGCAGATGCTACTGGTACAAGTGTTACTAGAATTTCAGGTGATACGTTTAGTATTAATAATCCTGATAATGACGAAGGCATAAACGATTTTAATGCTAAAGTTGCTTCAATTGAAAGTAATTCATCAGCAATATCAACAGGTCAATTTACTCTTACTACTGGAAGGCAATTTGTTAGTTCTGCAAGAACTACAGCTTGGGGTTCTCCGAATAATCTAAATGTTATGGTTTATTCAGAACTTGAGGTAGAATTTGAAGGCGGATATGATGTTACAAACAGTAATGGAACAGTAGTAACAGCATCAGCAGCTGATCATCGTCGACATTTTTTTAATGCAGGAGGAGAAATCCGTTTAAGTGCATCGCTTAGTGGTAGTACAGCAAAAGATTCAGATTGGGGTACAATGTTAGGCAATATGGACCAAGTTATATTTGGTAAAAATGCTACAACACTTTCAGGATCTGGCTCAGGACGGGCAAGAGATGGTAATACTAACGTTGACAACGCCGGAGGCATTGAAAGTGCTTTAGGCAACTTTCAAGCAACTACAGGTTATCAATTAATATTTCAAAAAAATGGATCACAAACAGAGTATGCTGAAAATCTTGTAGCAATATATGTTAAAAGAAACAATGCCGGAACTATGCTTACATTCTTATTTGAGTTTTATGATAATGACTCAGGTGACCAAGTTGGTATTGGTCCAGGAATAGATGAGCCTGTATTAGCATCAGGCGGCAATATGCAGTGTGGAATAGATCTAAAACGTCCTTCTTCAGCATCTCACGTTTCTGTACAAGCACCTGCAAGTGCTGTACGAACAGAATTACGCCTCACATAACACTTGACAAATAGTTCTTTAGACTATATAATATATAGTATACCTGGAGAATTATATGGACGAGAGATTAGAAAAAGCATTAGAGTTTTCAAACTACATGGTTACTTTAAACAACCAACGTAGAGTTATACATGAACAATTTTTAGAAAGTTGCGTACATTACCTTAATGGTGGTAAATTCTCTATAAACAGAGACTTAATTACATTTTGCCATACACTTATAAACAGTGAACAAACAAGCGCAATTCTAATTGATGATAACAATACACCAATTGAAGTTGACGATTTACAAAAGTTTTTAGATGATATCTTAGATATCTATTTTACTACGTCATATGAATATTTTGACAAATATAATGAAATTAAAAAGAACAGAAAAGTAGAAGGTCTTGTTAATCTATGACCAAAGGTGTACTATTATTTGCACAAAACAACCACTCAGTTGATTATATAAAACAAGCAATATTTTGTGCGAAAAAAATTAAAAAACATCTTAAAATACCTGTAGCACTTGCAACAGATAATTCTGATTATCTTAAATCTAAATTTCCTTATTACAAAAAATATATTAGTCATGTAATAGAGCTAGACTGGTACGACTGTTTACAAAAGCGTACATACCGTGACGGCACAATGAGTAAAAAAGATTTAGAGTGGCGTAATCATGATCGTGCTACAGCATATGATATTACTCCGTTTGAAGAAACTATAGTAATGGATACTGATTTTATTATTGGTAATGATATATTATTAAATGCATTTGATACAGATCAAGATTTTTTAATTTTTAGGCATATAACAGATCTTAATATGGATCGTCCAGACGAATATCGATTCAATAAGATTAGTGATAGAAGTATAGATATGTACTGGGCAACAGTATTTTATTTTAAGAAATCAGATAGTATGCAACGCTTCTTTGATCTTATAACACATATTAAAGATAACTGGAACTTCTATAGACTTACATATCAAATTGCAAATAAAACATATCGTAATGACTTTGCATTTAGTATTGCAATACACATTTTAAACGGTTTTCAAAGAACTAATTGGCCAAAAGTTTTACCAGGTAGGCTATGGTTTACAAGTGATGCTGATGTATTAATAAAGTTAGATGATGAAACTTATACATTTTTATTAGATAAAAAGCATTGGATAGGACACTATCATGCAGGTTGCGTAAAAGATGTAAACATTCATATTATGAATAAATTTGCATTAGATAGATTTATTGACGAGGACTTAGTAAATGAATAAAGGTTTTTGTCTATTAGCACAAAATAATTCTAAGACAAACTATGTGCGCCAAGCATATGCTCTTGCGCTAAGTTTGCACTTGTATAATAAAGATCAAAAAATTAGTTTAATTACTAATGACAATGTACCAGATGAATGGCAAAATGTATTTGATCAAATTATTCCTATACCATGGACTGATAGTGCAGAAGAAAGCGATTGGAAAATAGAAAACAGATGGAAAGTATATCATGCTAGTCCGTATGATGAAACTATTGTATTAGAGGCCGATATGATGTTTACTTCTGATATAACGCATTGGTGGAAAGAGCTAGAAAAAAGAGATTTATTTTTTGTAAGTAATGTACGAACTTATAGAGATGAATTAATTACAGACAGATATTATAGAAAAACTTTTGATGCAAATAATTTACCTAACTTATATAGTGCATTGCATTATTTTAAAAAAGGTGATACAGCAAAAGAGTTTTATAACTTACTTGAGATTATTGTAAACAATTGGGCATTATTTTATTCTAAGTATGCTCCTAACGAATATCAAAAATGGTGTAGTATAGATGTATCAGTAGCTATTGCTAGTAAAATTTTAGGCAATGAAAATGATATAACCGATCCTAATAGTTTTGTTACTTTTACACACATGAAACCAATTGTCCAAGGTTGGTATAATAAGCCTGAAAAATGGACAAAGGTTACAGGAAGATATTTTACTGAAGGGAAACTATTTTTAGGAAACTATCTACAAACAAGAGTGTTACACTATGTAGAAGATGAGTTTTTAACAGATGAATTATTAAAGAAGATGGAAAATGGAACTAAAATTTTACCTTAATTTTAAAGACGAAACAGGAGAGATTTGGAAAGTAACTAATGAGTTAGATACTTCTACTCCCTATCTTGAAATCGACAGACAGACAATGTTGGACTTTTCTACAGAAACAAAAAAGATGGATGACCATATGGTTATTCCGTCTAGTGATAAGAAATTAAAATATCAAATACAATTTAAGCATAAAGACCTATCTTCTTTTGATGTAGATAAAAGTATTCATCATCTTCCAAAAGTAACTAATGTTGAAAGTAATAACGCATTTATAATTAAACAAAACTTAAAAACGGCTACTTGGAATATAAGTTTAACTAATGAACTTAGGGAGTTATTAACAAGTACATTGTATTATAAAGACAAACATCAAACAATTTATGTTACAAAAAAAGATAATCCGTCAGTATTGTTAGATACAATTGATGTAAAGATGTATAATATTTTGTATACAGAAAGTTTTGATATGATAGAACAAGATAAAGAGGTTGCCCAAACCTCTGATGTGAGTTTATACTGTGGTAAAGTATTCGAAAACTATTATCACATTCAGGAGACATCATGAGTATTAATGTAGTTGATCAAGACATTATCTTTTTGTCATATGACGAACCAAATGCAGAAAAGAACTATGCAGATTTGTGTAGTAAGATTCCGTGGGCAAAGCGTGTACATGGAGTAGAAGGATCAGATGCCGCACATAAAGCGTGTGCTGATCTAAGTGAAACAGAATACTTTGTTACTGTAGATGCAGACAACATTGTTGATCCAGAGTTTCTAAACCAAGTAGTTGACTACGAAGCATTAGGACTATCAGCAGAGCATGTGTTTAGTTGGTGTGGCAAGTTGCATGTTAACGGACTAATGTACGGCAACGGCGGATTAAAAATGTGGACACGTAAGTTTGTACACAATATGAAAACGCATGAACACTCAGAAGAAGGTGACGACCGTGGTAAAGTAGAATTTTGTTTTGATGACAAGTACTATCAGTTCAATGATAACTTCAGCACTTCTTATACTAATGCAACACCGTGGCAGGCATGGCGAGCTGGATTTAGAGAAGGCGTCAAAATGAGTTTAGATCAAGGATCTAAAACAAAAGATTTACGTAAAGTGTGGTGGCAAAATTATCAACGTAAAATTATCAACGTTTGCTTATTTGGAGTCAAGTAGGTGCAGACGTTAAAAATGGTATATGGAGTATATTAGGCGCACGACAAGGATGCTATCTAACAAACTGTACACCTTGGGACTATGCTAATGTACGTGACTTTGAATGGCTAAACAACTTTTGGGAAACAGAAGTAAAAGATATAGATCCAAATGAAACAGCTGAAAACTTAGGTTTTGAGATATTAAAAGGAACAGGAGTTGATATTTCAACCAAGCCATTAGATCCAGAACAGAGTAAATTTTTTAAGAGTGTCTATCAAAACACTCCAAGGATTATTAGAACTAGATGAGTAACGAACAGCGTATAAAAATACTAGAAGAAAAGCGTGAGAAAATTAACAATGTAAGTTGTTCATTCTGTACGGCTAAATGGTTACAAACTACGCTACTATTACAGAATGGTTACAATCATAGTTGTCATCATCCTGCTCCGCATAAAATTCCATTACAAGAGATAGAAGCTGATCCTGCGGCACTACATAATAGTAGACACAAAAAGAAAATGCGTAAAATGATGCTAGAAGGCAACCGCCCTAGCGAATGCGGATATTGCTGGAAGATTGAAGATTTAGATAAAGACTATTTTAGTGACAGAATTTATAAAACAAGCGACACTTGGGCGTGGGATAAATTCGAAGACATTGCTAAGAGTAACTGGCAAGACAATGTGTATCCAAGTTACTTAGAAGTTTCATTTAGTAATGCGTGTAATTTTGCGTGTGCATATTGTTCACCTGAGATTAGTAGTAAATGGATGGAAGATATAAAACAAAACGGAGAGTATCCAACTACACATGGTTCACATAATTTAGACTATTTAGAAAAGTCTGGCAAAATGCCTTACAAGAATAGAGAACATAATCCATACGTTGAGGCGTTTTGGAAATGGTTTCCTGATGCACTACCTCATTTAAAAGTATTGCGTATTACAGGTGGCGAACCTACTATGTCAAAAGATACTTGGAAGTTATTAGACTATCTTATTGAAAATCCACGCAAGGGTTTAGACATATCAATTAACACCAACGGGTGTGTTGAAGATAAGTTAATTGACAAACTAATTTTAAAAGTTAACCAACTTGCTGAAGTAGGCGTAAAGGTTGATGTATACACTAGTTTAGAAAGTACAGGAGCACAAGCTGAATATGCTCGTGACGGCTTAGACTTTTATAAATGGCTTAAAAATGTAGATAAAATATTAAAAGAAACTAACAGTACAGTTGCAATGATGACAACTATAAACATTTTAAGTTTGCCTTCCTTTTTAGACTTTATAATGACTGTAATGGATTTCCGTAAAGAGTATAATAAAAGTTTTGAAGTTAACAGAATACCACTAAGTATTAATATAATGCATTGGCCACCACATTTACAGTGTACGCTGCTTGATATTGATTATCGAACAAAAACAGCAAATACAATTGAAAATGTATGTAAACAATGGTTAAAATATTATACGAAAGAAAAATACGCTAGACTTTATTTGGAAGAATTTGATCAAATACAAAGGTTATGTGATTATTTACGTAATACAGAGCCAGCAATAGAACACAGAGCTGACTTTGTAAGATACATACATGCATACGACAAGAGAAGAGATAAAGATTTTGTAGAAACGTTTCCGCAATTTGCTAATCTAATAGAGGAATGGAATGCCGAAAAAGCCTGAAGAAAATCTGCAACAATATCGTGATAGAGTATTAGATAGCAAAAGCAAAAGTTTTTGTGGTGCTAAATGGTACAATGCTACTACTTGGTTAGGTAGTGGAACAACAGCTAGTTGTCATCATCCGCCAGCACATCAAATTCCGTTAGTTGAAGTACAGGATAACCCGTCTGCAATTCATAATACTAAGCATAAAAAAGAAATGCGGCGTATGATGCAAAAAGGCGAGCGTCCTAGTGAATGTGAATATTGTTGGAAAATGGAAGATATGAAAAAAGATGCTGTCAGCGACAGGACTTTTAAAAGTATTATCTATTCAGACGAACAGTTACAGCAAGCATATGAAGCCGATGCAGACGACAATACTAATCTTAAAACGTTTGAAATTGCGTTTGACAGAACGTGTAACTTAATATGAAGCCGATGCAGACGACAATACTAATCTTAAAACGTTTGAAATTGCGTTTGACAGAACGTGTAACTTAGCATGTAGTTATTGTAATGCAAGTTTCTCAACTACTTGGGCTAAAGACATTAAGAAGAACGGCGAGTACACAAACTTAGTAAGTGATGGTGCTGGTGCATTTAAGCAAGACGGTAGTTGGACACAGCCTTACAAAAATGATGAAGACAATCCATACATACAAGCATTTTGGAAATGGTGGGATAGCGGCTTAGCAGATAGTTTAGAAGAACTACGTGTTACAGGCGGTGAGCCTTTGATGAGCGGAAACACTTGGAAGTTATTTGATTGGTTTAATGAGCAAGAAACTGATATGCGATTTGCTATTAATAGTAATTTAATTGCTAAAGATGACATTATTGATAAGTTAATTCTAAAAACTCAAGGTATGAAACATTTTGACTTGTATACTAGTTGCGAAGCAACCGGCGCACAAGCAGAATACATTCGTGACGGTTTAGATTATGAACAGTGGCTTAGAAATATTAAGCGTATGTTAGTAGAAGGTAACTGTAATGGTATTAACATTATGATGACCATTAATAGCTTGTGCTTGTTTAGTATTACTGATTTTTTAGATGAAGTGTATAAACTAAAAGAACTTACACAAAGCAGAACACCAACAGTAAGTTTAAATTTATTACGTTTTCCAAGTTTTCAAAGTCCATTAGCACTACCTAACCATATTAAAGATTATTTGCATAATCAATTTAGTACATGGTGGGAGGCGCACAAAGATGATATTGGTTGGCACGAGTTTGAAAAGGCAAGTATTGAACGTTTAATAGATTACTTAGTTACAGTAGATGCTCCGCATAGGCGCACAAGTAATCCTACTACGCTATGGCGTGACTTTAAAACATTCTACCAACAGTATGATGTACGTAGAAACAAAAGTCTAAGTGTATTTCCTAAAATACTAACAGACTGGGTTGAAAGTATTCCAGACACTGATGCAAGTATTATGGAACTTGCTGAAAAAGAAGGGTGGATATTGAAACCCGACTCGAGGAATATTGATGATCCACTTGCGTCCTACGATTAATTTATATTATGATAAAATTATAGACAATATGCCAGTTCCTAACGGCGTAAGTTCTTATAGATTTAGTAACGATATTCATAGAACTCCTATAAGTAAATCTAAAACAGCACCAATTAATGCTATTACAGTATTATTTAATACATTAAAAGTATTAAACGTAGAACGGGTTAATCTATTCTCGGGCGGCGAAAAGGCAAAGAATTTATTTTATCCTTTAGAATTAAGTAGAGGCACTTCTTGGTATAATGCTGAATTTGAAGATTACATTCCTAGTAAATCTTTAAATAGGATTAGAAAAGGAAAAATGAAATTATTAATTTTCGCACCAACTCTGTCTTATGATTTTAATGTTATGTGGAAACTACGAACAAAACTCGATACATTAGGTAGCAAGGGTGTTACACGAGATAAGATTTATATTGTATTAGGCGATGTAAGTAGATCCTATAGAAAATGCTTTGACAATCCAAATGTATATGGTATTGATTGGTGGCAAATATATGCACAATTAGCATACAAAAGTAGATATGGTGAAGAAGATTATTTCTGGGTTTTTAGAAACCCAACATTTTTAAAATTAAATGAAGATCAATTTGAAAAAGAAAACTTTAAATTTGAAAATTGGAAACCTAAGCACATATTTACAGCTCTTACCGGAAATACAGCATTACACAATACAGCATTTATTAGTGAACTAATATATAGAGAGCTTGATTCTTACGGAGAATATAGTTATAACTTGTCTAATAACTTAAAACCTAAAAGTTATGATAATTTTAGAATAATTGATAAAAATCAAAGCATTGAATACATTAATAAAAAGAAGGAAATAATTAATAGTTTAATATTTAAGAAATGCCTTGATAGCACATTAGATGCAATTAATAGACGTCCATTAGATTTTAATAAAAAGTATTATGAAGACAGCCTTATAACAGTTGTTAGTGGTTCTTTTTCGCCCATGTTTAACAAACAATACTTAGATGAAATTAATGTGTGTGCTCCGGGTCTAGGTATTTGGAGACAAATAGCCAAAGGGCACCCATTCATGGCGCTCGGATGTTTAAATACAATGGGACATGTAAGCGGTGAAGGATACTTTCTTCCTACACCAATTACTAACCACTTTTATGATAGAGTTTCAAAGACTCCTAATAAAGTTAGTTTAATGTGTGATAATCTAAGTAATATGGCACAGTTAAGTGAAAGAGAAATACAAGATAAAGTAGAAGAATTAATACCTTATATGGATAGAAATAAACAGAAGTTTTTTAATATGAAACATGGACGAAAATTTGAAAAACTCTTTAGTGAGATGAAATATGAATGATGATTTAAAAAATAGCCCTAATTTTTGTGTTGCACCTTGGATGCACTTGCATGTTATCAATGACGGAAGATCTTTTGCATGTTGTCAAACTCCGTTGCGTGAAGAAAATAGTTTTGGAAATGTTAAACATGAAAAATTAATAGATATTGTTAATAGTCCTAAAGCTAAGAAAATGCGAAAGGATATGTTAGATGGCAAGCCTTTACCTAGTGCTTGTGAACGATGTGTTTCAAAACAACAAAATAATCTGAATACTATGCGTACTGGATTAAATTCTAAATGGTTTGATGAAACAAAAGATTTAATTGCAAAAACATCTGAAGATGGTACACTTTCAGAATTACAGTTAAAGTATTGGGATTTTAGATTTAGTAATTATTGTAACCTTGCATGTACAACATGTTCGCCTTTGTTTAGTACACAGTGGTCAAAGGATTTTCAAAAATTACATCCTGGTGCAGACAAGTACAGTGAAACTCAACTTATTGATCTAAAAGAAGCAAATGTATTTTGGGGAGACATTGAAGAAAATCTTGACACTATGAAAGAAATTCATTTTGCAGGTGGCGAGCCCTTGATTATGCCTGAGCATTGGCGCATTCTTAAAATGCTAGACGAAAAACAAAAATACGACATTGCGTTACGTTACAGTACGAACGGCACAACACTTGGTACAAAAAAGCAAGACGTAATGGAAATGTGGAAGAAATTTGATTATGTTCATCTAAGTATAAGTATCGACGGCGAAGGAGATGCTTTTGAACATATACGTTATAAAGGTAAATGGGATCAAACACTAGAAAATCTTAAAAAGATTAGAGCTAGTCGTGCTGTTGATTATTGGTTTCATCCTACTGTTAGTATACTTAATATATTTAGACTTACTGAACTACATCATGAATTGCACATAAACGATTTAATGCCTTTAGAATCAGTTCATCCACATCGTGGATTTTTTATGGAAAACTATTGGGTTGACAGATTCCATATTAACCCTTTGTTTACTCCTGAGTATTATAGTATTACTGTATTACCTGAATTATTAAAAGAGCAAGCAGCTGACAAGATTACAAAATATGGTAAGAAGTTAGAAGCTGATACAGGAATACCATTCAGTGGTTGGCAAAATATTATAGACTTTATGTATCAACATGATAATAGTTATCTATGGAAACAGTTTAAATGGAAATCAAAGCAGATAGATGATATTAGAGGTACTGATGTTTTTGCTTTAAACCCGGAACTTAATAATGCCCCTTCGTAGACAACAATTAAAACCTTATACAAAGCTAATGCCTTCTAAGGTTAAGTGTATTGAAGACTTAATACCTTTTGGGTTTTTTAGCGAAAAAAGTTATAATATTAGATTTAAAGATGGTGTCGACTCTGTTACGATAGATACTGTTCAAGATTCTGAGCTTGCCGGTTTTAAAAAAGATCCGTGGTCTTATAACATAGGACAATATAACTTTAGGAATAATTGGGATCTAACATCTAACAAACAAAATATAGGTTTTTTTGGTTGTAGTTTTACATTTGGCGAAGGAATAAAACAAGAAGATACTTTTGTAGACGTTGTAAGTAAAGAATTAAATTTAAATCCGTTTAATTTTGGTTCTGCAGGTATCGGAGTTGAACGTGTTGCAAGATTATTTAGCGCAGCAACTTCGTTAATAGACTTTGAATATGCTGTTGTTACTTTGCCTGGGTGGCACAGACAATTACATATGGATTCGTATGGAACTATGATAAACTTAATACCGAATTATCCGCATAACGGTTTTGAAAAAATGTCTAACTTGTTAACATCATTAGATGAAGACTACTATATTGTAAGAGCAGCAACATCTATAAACTGGATATATGATATAGCAAAATATAAAGGAATAAAACTAATTTTGTCAAGTTGGGACCACCCACAAAATGAATTTTGTCAAGAAGCATTTCCTAATAACACTATAGACCCCTTTCCAAATATTGATGACAAGTGTGCAAGAGATAAAATGCACCCAGGTCCAAAGTCTCAGGCGGCACATGCAGAGCAAATTATAAAGGCATTCCATGATAGAGCTTGGGTTTAGAAATATCAAAGATGAAGTGAAACATATTCATATCAAACCAGACGATAGTGAGTTAGCAAACGTATGGTTAGCACAATTTGATAGGCTACTAGAAACACATCAAAAAAAGATATTTCAAAAAAATTTTAGTTTGTTAGGAGTTCATAACGACTATCGAACAGTAGAACATATTTGTGATGACTTAGACAGAAGCATTGCAACTATAAATTATTATTCAGACTATAAAATTACAGATAACTTTGATGCATTGCGTTATAGTTGTGATCAAGAGTTATTAAACGTACTTCATCATCATTTTGAAACAGCACAAGGGCAACTTTGGAACCCTAGTAGTGTACTAGCAAATGCTAACGGAAAAACTAGATTGGCAATTTGTTATTTAAATCATTGCTGTCACGAACTTGAGGCATGGTACGAAACAACAGCTATAGAAGCAGACGGATATCGGAATGGTTACTTTTATTATAATCTACTAGGCATACAGGAACGCATTGAATTAGATCCAAAGTTTAAAAAGCAATTTACTAAAGATGTTGAAGACGGTATGGTATATTTGCATTACGCACAAACAGGTAAAACTTGGTACGAAGCATATCTTGATAATGATGATGTAGTCACAGCAGATGGTATTTCCGAACATCGTGTAATTAGCGGTGAATTTAATTTTTACTTTGGTACAGGATATGAACTACCATCAGACGATAAGTTTACAAGTTGGTTAGAGTCAAAGGGTGTTGATCCTAAAGATGAACAACTAGCACTTGGATATGCTCCAGTTGGAAAAATACAAAACTTACCTGACTTAGAAGCACGAGAGTTCTTTAAAGAGTATACAGATTTTTATAGTATTGAGTACAATAACAAAAGAATAGAATATGATTTTAGACACAACGATGAACATTATGTTAATCTTCTTACAGATATATGGGACAAGTGGGGACAATGAGCGTACCTGATTTAGAACGTGCAGTAGTCGAAGTATTTGGCGGCTGTAATTACAAATGTCAAATGTGTCCACAGACTATTGGAAGAGGTAAAGAGTGGACTCGTAAGATGCCGTTTGAAATGTTTGAAAACATTTTAGATCAGTTACCTGGTAAGCCTGTGATCAACTTAGAAGGATCAGGCGAGCCAACAATGGCAAAGGACTTACCACGTTATATTGAAGCGTGTACCAAGCGCGGCTTGCCTAGTTTTATGTACAGCAACGGAAGTTTCTTTAGCGGACACTTTATGCAGGACTGTATTGATGCAGGACTTAGTTTTGCAAGATTTAGTTGTATAGGCTATGACAAAGAAAAATATAAAGAATGGATGGCCGTTGATAATTTTGAACTACTAAAAACAAATGTAATCAAAGCAAAACAGTATATCAAAGAAACTAACAGTAAGTGCGAAATAAGCAGTTACCATTTAATATTAGATAACAATCAAATTGAATACGAAGTTGATCAATACAGAAATAACTTTATAGGTCCTACAGGTACAATAGGATACATATGGAAAATGCACAACTGGAGCGGCAACTACCAACCATTGTATGTACGTGACCCTAGTAAGCGTAGAACATGCGGCAGACCATTTGCTCCAGAGATTACAATACGTTCAGGAGGCATTGGAGGATTAAAAGGTGCTGTAACTCCTTGCTGTCAAACAATGGGACCACCTAATGAAAGTAAAAGTGTACTAGGACATACACAAGTACAAACTATAGAAGAAATATGGTACGGAGACGAATACAACAAACTTCGTAAAGCACATGAAATGAAAGACTTTGATAGTATAGACTATTGTAAAAATTGTGATTTTTTATATGAAGATCCTGAAGTACTAGTTTGGAGCAACGACAAAAAAGCAAGTACAGATCATATGTTAGGTACAAACTTTAGTTTACGTGATTTTATGGTTGACAAAAAATAAAAAGGTAGTATAATAGTAGCATGTATGATATTGTCTTCATAAGTTATAATGAAACAAACGCAGACGAAAATTGGCAACAACTAAAGTCAAGATTTCCTAGAGCAAAACGTGTTGACGGTGTTAAAGGTATACATCAGGCGCACATTGTTGCTGCTAAGAAATGTTTTACTAAAATGTTTTGGGTAGTTGATGCTGATGCACAGATACTTGATACATTTAATTTTGATTATAAAGTTGATGAGTATGATTTAGAAACTGTGCATGTATGGCGTAGTAGCAATCCTATTAATGGTTTAGTTTATGGTTACGGAGGTGTAAAACTACTTCCGAGGAAACTTACAATAAATATGGATCTTACTAAGACAGATATGACTACTAGTATTAGTACATATTTTAAAGCCATGCCAGACATATCAAATGTTACAGCATTTAACACAAGTGAGTTTGAAGCCTGGAAGGGTGCATTTAGAGAATGCACTAAATTAGCAAGTAAAACAATACAAGGACAAAATGATGAAGAAACAGAACAAAGACTTAAGACCTGGTGCGAACTGGGATCAGATTCACTGTTTGGAAAATACGCTATTCGTGGTGCTTGCAATGGCCGCGACTTTGGTTATAGTGCTATCAATTCACCAGATAAGTTAAAATTAATTAACGACTTCGATTGGTTATATGAACAATTTTCAAAACATACCCTGGGATAATATTACTGAGTTTGGCCAGAAAACTCTCCTAAAGAGCCATCTTTTCACGGTTTCGTGGATCCTGGCTAGATTTTGTAATTATTCATGCAGTTATTGCTGGCCATACGCTAGATCTAGTACCCCTGACCATCAGGATTTAGAATTGTACTTAAAGACCATAGATAGTATCAAAGCACAGGCTCGCGCAAACGGGTTTACAGACTTCCATTTTAGTTTTAGTGGAGGCGAACCTACAGCATATAAATACTTTGGAGATGTTATTGATCATTATTGTAATGATAGCGATCCTAAATATCAAAGTATACATATGACTACTAATTTGTCTCCTGGAAGCAAATGGTGGAATAGATGGATAGAATCAACAAGCAAACTTCAGCGTAGAAGTATTACAGCAAGCTATCACGCAGAGTTTGCTAATGAACAAGAGTTTGGAGACAAATGTCTTCAACTTATGAAAGCAGGTGTACATGTTACGATTAATCAAGTTATGGTTCCAGAAATGTTTGAAGATCTTTACGAAAGGCTTGAACGATTTGCCACCAGAGGTATTAACGTCACTCTCAAGCCCCAGTCCGATCCAACCGCCTCCTACGTGGTACATGGATATAGTGAAGACCAGATCACAAGAATGCAAACCGGATTCCCGCAACAAATCCAAGGCGAAACAATCGCTCAAATCGAACTTAAAGATGCTCAAGGAGTAACTTACGAGTTAGATCAAGCAGAACGGTTTAACGCATTTGGCTTTAACAAGTTTAAAGGTTGGACATGTAATGCAGGATACCAAGGATGTGTTATACGTGAGAACGAAGTTAAGCGAAGCTATAGTTGCCATGATGAACCCTTAGGCACGTTAGACGGCGGATTTGAGCTGTTTAAAGCACCATCTAAGTGTATTACTCCTAGTTGTGTAAGTAGTGCTGATAGCAAAATACCAAAGGTAAAATATGAAAATTGATATACAAGACGTATTATTTTGGATGGATGCAATCCGCAATAGCGATGATCAATATCGCACACTTGAAAGTTTTTGGAAAGGGCAAGTAAACAGTAAAGTATGGCTAGCAACCGAGTTATATAAAACAATATCCAAAACAAAGAAGAATAATATAGTTATATACGGTGGTTGGAACGGAGTGCTGGCAAGTATACTGTTTAACAGTCGCCTACCTTTAAAACGCATTACAAGCGTGGATATAGACCCTGTGTGCGAAGATATAGCAAACACAGTAAACAAGCGTTATGAAATGTTAGGTAAATTTGAAGCTGTTACACATGACATGTGTAAGTACGTTACAGGGGCAGATGTTGTAATTAATACAAGTTGTGAACACATAACACAAGAGCAATACGATCAATGGTTAGATAATCAACCTGACAATGCACTAATTGTACTACAAAGCAATAACTATTTTGATCTAGACGAACATATTAGATGCAGTACAGATTTAGATGACTTTACCCGTATGAGTAAAATAAAACCCTATTACAGGGGAACACTCGATATGCCAAAATATGATCGTTATATGATAATAGGTAAAAAGAATGTTTAGTTTTAGTGATTTAAAAGATATACACTTAGAAATTACAAATCGCTGCCAAGCAAGTTGTCCAATGTGTAGTAGAAACTATCATGGGGGACTTGAAAATCCTCTTATCAAAAACAATGACTGGACATTAGAAGATTTTAAAAAGATATTATCAATAGATGTACTTGAACAAATAAATGGTTTTTACTTTTGTGGAAACTTTGGTGATCCTATTATCAATGACGAATTAATTGAGATGGTAGAGTATGCCGCAACAATTAATCCTAAATTAAATATTAGAATACACACAAACGGAAGTGCAAGAAATATAGACTGGTGGACACGACTTGCAAAAGTATTGCCGGATACACACAACGTTATTTTTGCTATTGACGGATTAGAAGATACACATAAGCTCTATCGAATAGGAACAAGCTACAGAAAGATATTACAAAATGCAAAAGCATTTATTGATGCAGGTGGAACAGCAGAATGGTGTTTTATAAAATTTAAACACAACGAGCATCAAGTAGAACAAGCACAGGACATTGCAAAACAACTAGGATTTAGTTTATTTGTTGAAAAGAATAGTAGCAGATTTATTGGCACTCCTGAATTTCCTGTATACAACAAGACTGGAGAAACTACACATTACTTAGAAGCACCTAGTAATAGTGATGTTACATTTATTACAGAAGATACAGTTAAGAATTATAAAGATATATTAAGTAATTCAAAGATAGACTGTTATGTATTACAAACTAAAGAAGTATATATTGATGCATATAAAAATATATTTCCTTGTTGCTTCTTAGCAAGCACACCGTACAACTATGCAAAACCAAATGACATTACAACTACAGTAAGAACACATATGCACGAACAATATTTAGACTTAATAGAAAAATTAGGAAATACTAATGCACTTGAAAATACTTTACAACAAGTAATTGATTCACTTTCTTGGCAAACTGTGTGGAAAAACTATTGGGGTGACGACATGTTAATTACATGCGCAAGAACTTGTGGCCGATCAAAAGAATTGCCTAAGCCCAAGGATCAATTTATTAAAGTAATAGGATTAAACAATGAGTGAAAACTGGTGGTATAATAATAAAGATAGTGAACTAGGTAAGTATCAGCGAAACATTGAAACTAGTTCAAATAGTCCTACATTCTGCGTTTTACCTTGGATACATTTTGCTACTAGGCCCAATGGTGATATGAGATTATGCTGTTCGTCAAATGCTAGTGGCGCAGGAGGAGACCATACTGTTGGTCTTGTCAAAATGGAAAACGGTAAAGCAGCTAACTTTGGCAAAGATACACCTATGGAAGCATGGAATAACGATTACATGAAAAGTGTAAGGACGACTATGCTTGATGGCAAAATACCTGCAAGTTGTGCAAAGTGTTTTCAAGAAGAAAAGGTGGGCGTAGTAAGTAAGCGTATATGGGAAACAGAAACTTGGCGTCGAGATGACGACGGCGTAGATATTCCATACTTAATTGAGCAAACACAAGCAGACGGAACAGTACCGGAAGAATTAGTTTACTTAGATCTGCGACTAGGCCATACGTGTAATATTAAATGCGTAATGTGTAGTCCACACGATAGTTCAAAGTGGGTAGCAGATCATAAAAAACTTATTCCTGTATTACAAGATCCGGAAGTTAAAAGGCAAATGCAATTTGACAGAAGTACATTTAACAATAAGTGGCATGAAAAAGATACATTTTGGGAAGAAATGTATGCACAAATACCTAATCTAAAACAAGTGTACTTTGCAGGCGGCGAGCCTTTAATGATTAAAGAACACAAGATGTTTATTGAAGAAATATTACGTCAAGGATATCAAGATAAAATACTTCTACGTTATAACTCTAATGGATTATTAGTTGACGAAGATCTAATTGAAATGTGGAGCAAGTTTAAGAAAGTTAAATTTGCTGTAAGCATGGACGCTAGTCACGAACGTGACGAATACATACGTTTTCCTACAGACTTCGAAACTGTAGAAAAAACTCTACATATGCTTGACAACACTCCTGACAATATACAAACAAGTTTAGCAACAGCAATTCAAATATTCAACGTAAAACACTTACCAGACTTTATGAAATGGAAATTGGAAAGCGGATTTAAAAAACTAAATGTCGGCGAAGTTCCAGGCGGAGTACAAATGGGAGGCGGCCGGCGGCCTAGTTAACATGCACTTACTATACATTCCAACATTTCTAAGTATACAAATTTTACCTAAAGATGATAAAGAAGAAGTTAAAGAACGTTTTATGGACTTTAAAGATTGGCTATGGAAAAACTATAGACAAGATGACGAATATTGGAAACATAATCCATATGGGTGGAAACGTTGGGAAGCAGTTCTTAATCATATGAATGCACAGGACAACAGTCACTTATTACCAGGATTTAAAGAATATACAAACAAACTTGATGCAATACGCAATCTAAATGCAGCCAAGGTATTTCCAGAGCTTGCTCACTTGCTATGATCAATCGTATTGAAAACAATCAAGATTCTAATATGGTGCGTATTGAATATATGCCAGGCAACACTTGTAACCATAAGTGTCATTATTGTTTTCCAGGCAGCAACGAAGGCGACCAGCCTTGGCCAGACGTTAGTATAGTAAAACAAAATCTATCACATCTACTAACACACTATGAGAACAATGGCAAGCCTAAAAGTAACTTATACATTGTAGGCGGTGAGCCTACATTATGGAAAGGCTTAGAAGAACTTTGTCAGTATTTAAAAAGCAAACATAACATTATTATTGAAATGAGTACAAACGGTACTCGCAAACTTAATTGGTGGAAAGCTAATGCAAAGAATTTTGACCATGTTGAAGTTAGTGTACACAGAGAGTTTGCTAATCTTGATCATTTAATAACAGTATGCGATACACTGTATGACTTAGGTGTATTTGTTAATGCTGACGTTTTAATAGACCCAACTGACTTTAAACAAAGCGTGGCTAATCTTGAATATCTAAAAACACACTGTAAAAACAAATGGCCTATTATTGCAAAAATAGTTCATTTTAATGGTCAACATAGATATACTGACACACAACTAGAATATTTTGAAAACGTAATTAAACAATATCCTACACAAGAATGGTTTGATACAGCTAATAAAAAACCTCTAAGAAACATAAAGATACATTCAGATGATAACATCATTACTGTAAACAACGACAATTATTTAATTGCAAATAATTTAAATAAGTTTCAAGGATGGACTTGTAACTTAGGTGTAGACTTTATAAAAATATTTCCAGATGGAAGAATTACAGGAAACTGTCAACAAAAACTATTTGGCAATTTACATGATGATGACTTTACACAAACATATAGTCCTGAGATTAAACCTTTAGTATGCGATAGATATCGTTGCGTATGTAGTGAAGAAACGGTAATAGAAAAATATGCCTGACTTTGATATATTAGAACCTTTAGATAATCTATACTTTTCGGTAGAATGGGAAACTACTTTAAAATGTAATCTAGACTGTAGTTACTGTGGCAAAGATGGTCATGATAATACTAAACCTCATCCTAGTTTAGATGATAGTTTAAAAACACTAGACTTTATGTTTGATTACTTAGAACTACAAATGAAGGATAAACCGCAATACTTCCAACAGCATGTTAATCTAAATGTATTTGGCGGCGAAAGTTTATTTCACCCTAATATTATAGAAATATTAGATTATGCAAATGAAAAAAGAAATGCTGCACCTTGGCAAATGCATATAAGCACAATTACTAATGCTGTAGTTGGCCCAAATCTTTGGAAAAAAATAGTAGATAAAATAGATTATTTTACTGTTAGTTTTCATGTAGAAAGTTTAGATAAACAAAAAGATCAAATAAAACAAAATTTATTATACCTGCAAAATAAAGAAAAAAAGTTTCACGTTAGTATTATGATGCACCCTAAGTATTGGGATGAATGTATTGATATCGTAGAATGGTGTAAAACTAATAATATAGTCTGTACTCCGAGACAAATAGATCACCATTGGTTAGATCGAAGATTTATATATAATGATAAACAATCATCTTTTTTAACCGGAGAAGAACCTATTAGAATAGTAGATAAAATAGGAAAGGTACTGACTAATGGTATAAAGCTAACACCATCTGGAAGATCTTGTTGTAGTAATCAAAATATGTGTACTAACAAATGTGACACAGTTAATTATGTGCAAAATAATTTTAAAGGATGGCATTGTAGCGTAGACAAGTTCTTTTTATACATTAGACAGACAACCGGTGAAGTCTTTACAAATAAAGATTGTAAAATGAATCATGATGGGAAAGTTGGTCCTATTGGTTATTTAAACGACACTCGATCTATTATTAATAATCTAAAAAAAGGAACACCTACTATTATATGTAAAAAGTCTGCGTGTTGGTGCGGACTGTGTGCTCCTAAAGCAAGTAATAAAACGGATTATACTACAATAATGGAAAAATATAAGAGATAAAAACTGTTAAACGTGTTCTTTAAATATAAGTTCCCATTCAGAAACTTTTTTAGCTTTAGGTATACACATACCACATCCGCAACGTGCATTAGGACAAATCATAGGAGTGTCTAATTGAATTTCGTCTAGCATTTGTTGAGTATTTGATAGGTTACCAATTGCACCTATAGTTCCGTCTTTACGTGCTTGGCAAGTTTGATGATGATATACTTCGCCAGTTTCTTGGTCAATGTGTAAAAAGAACCAATCAACCATACAGTGCCAACCTTTAAATTTATTTTCAACTAATTTAACTGGTTGCCAATTATCTTCAACTAATCCTTCTAAGCATCTTCCGCCACAACACTTACGACCCATTTCTTCCCCTTCAGCAGGACGTTGGGCTTTTTCAGTTATACCAATGTCTTTCCAGAACCAGTCTACTTGATCAGCACTGTATTCGTGACTTGTTCGTCGCATAACGCCGTCACTATCTTTAAACCATCCAGCTTGGGTTTCATTACCGTCACCTAATGGAACAGCATTATATTTAATATTATGAATTTTACAAAATTCAACTATTTCTTTTGCTTCTTCGAAATAATCTACATGCATCATTACATTTATTTGTAGCCAGACATGTTCAAGTTCTTTTACTAGTAGTATATTATCAAGCACTCTTTGTTTTAGTACAGGATCAGCTTCAGCATGCCAGCTAATAGTAATTCCGTCTATATATTTTGCTATTCGGTCTATATGCTTCTCTGGCCAAGTGCCGTTAGTAGTTAACCCTACATTGTAACCTTCATAGGTTTTTATATATTTTACAATATTCCAAAACTGTGGGTTAACTGTAGGTTCACCACCTGTAAAATCTATATTAACATGTTGTTGATTTTTTTTATGTAAGTTATACTTTGTAGTCCATTCTTGTATAAAGTTAAATGTATTTTTCATTGAATCTAAAGATGCATGTTTACTTGTATTATTATGTCTACTTGCTAGACAATATGTACAATCGTAGTTACATCGTCTTCCTAGATCCCAGGTAACCATCATTGGTTCTGGATTAATTAAATTAATTGCTGTTGTTGTCGTTATCATTTGTTTATAACCTTTGTAAGAGGAATATCAGCAACACACGTACACCATTTACGTGTACATGTAATAGGAGTAACAGGTGATTCAAAAGTTCCGTTGTATATATTACCTAAACTTCCGCCTACTCTACAAGTAGCACGATGTACCTCTCCGTCCCAATTAATCATTAAACTTTCTAGACCAGCATTACACTGCCAACCTTCGAACTGATTTAACTTGTGTTTGATAATATCGTTAGCATGTATTTTAGTTTCTTCGTCTACTACACAGTTTGCTTTTACAGTTGCCGTTTTACTTAAGATCCATTCTAAGTCTTTTTCTTTATACCGCATATCGTCAAACCAATCGCGATCATCTGCCTCGGTCCATCGTATACGTCTGCACACATAAGGTATATTATGTCCTTCTAATAATATAGCAGCAGCTTTTACATCGTCCATATATTCATGATGACACATTAGATTAACTTGGAACAGCGTATCTTTACTTTCCATATCTAATAGCTGTGTATACCTTAGAACATTTTCTGATGCTCTCATAGAATGTTCGTTATCAAAATGTAAACTAAACACCCATTGGTCAACAGGTTGTTTTACATACCATTCGGGATGTCTTAGTCCGTTGGTTGTAACACTCAGCCATTGTAGTCGCTTACTTGCACATTCTAATATATCATTAATCTTAGGATGTACAGTAGGTTCACCACCAGTTAAACTTAATCGAATAGGTTTGTTTATTTGCTCTAGTTCATAAATGGTGTTAACCATAACGTCTAAATCAGTGTGTGGCGAAAAGTTATCATGTATTTCTGCAGGACAGTATGCACAATCTAAATTACAGCGTTTCCCAATGTTCCATTCAACATGGATACTATCTTGATGTCCCCAGCGACTTTCTACTTTAAACATATTGTTTAAACTCTGGGTTAGCTAATAAAAAATCTTGTCCCCGGGTTTTATCTAAACGTTTGTTAAATTCAATACAGTCTTGCCAGTGTGTGAGGTGCATATCTTTTGCTTGTAAGAAATTGATATTATCCTGTATTTGTTGTAGAGTAACCTGTTTAATAATGTCGTTTTCTTTTACTAGTTTATAGTCTAATACCTTAGTCTTCATTTGTTCTAAGCGGTTAACAACTTTTGTTTTGAGTAATTGTGGTATAACCTGCGCACTAAGAGCCATTGGATAGTTTACCCTATGCGAATAAAATATAATACCCATTTCTTCTAAGAAGTATTCAATAACTTCATCTATTTGCATAATGTTGTTTGCCTGTACAGTAAATGCACCTACTACTCTACTTACATTAGGAAAGCTCTTAAATACTTTTACATTTTCTTCTATTTCAGCAAACTTGCCGTTGCCTCTAATATATTCATATGTGTCGTGTATGCCGTCTATGCTTACGTTTACAGCAATGCTTTTAAACTTAGGCCAATAGTCGTGTATAGTACGTCCGCCTTTTATACCTAGCGTAGTACCGTTTGTAGCATACTTTAGTTCTATATTCTCACCGTACTGTGCAAGTTTGTCTAGTATCTTATAGTGGTATGGATCCATTAACGGCTCACCGCCTGCAAACTCTACACGTCTAAAGAACGGTAGTAGTTTTTCAAAACTTGACCACCAGTTATCTGAGTTGTCAAATGGTCCAATATATTGTCCTGGCTTGTCTACTAGTGCATCGACTGTTGGTATTAGATAGTTGTTTTCTTTTTTGTAAAATTCAGTAACTTGATCCCAATCTTTCCAGCTTGTACTGTCCAAAGGATTGCACATACGACACTTTAAATTACACAAGTTATTGAGCTTAATTTCCATTGTAGGAAACTCAAAAGGCATGCTGTAATCGTCGTCTAAAGCGTCTAATGCATCAGGGTACAAGTTGACCCTAGCTTCTGGTATTACCCCCGCTGTATGACGCTGTCGTAAGCTCTGTACACCCTGATCTTCAAGGTCAAAGCACGGTTTACATACATCAGGACGTTCGTCATTTAGTACTTGTCTGCGTACTTCTTTCATAGCATCGTTATTCCATGCTTCTTCCAAAGTTTCTTTTTGTATCCATCCAATAGGCTGACTACGACAGCATACTTTGATAGCACCATCTTCTCTTGTAGCTAATCCTGTAAATGGATGCATACAAAATGTGCAACTATTTGACTTTGCCAAGAGCCCACTCCCTTTCTTTACACCAAAAGCAGTTTCCACACTCCGGAACATTGTCACCTGGTTTATATGTTTTATAATTCAACCCTTCAAACTCTCCTTCACAACTTCGAGTAGTATCTAATAAATCTGTAATGTTGTGATTATAATATTGTTGTATGATCCAGTCTTTTTTAGTATACACGAAAGGATGACAAATGTCAATACCATTATGTACAAAATGTGGCTCAATGTGTCCATAGTCACGTTCTTCAACTTTGCCCGGAATATCAACATCTGGATTCATATTTACACCTGCATAAAGCGCATCTAAGTTGTACTTGTGTGCAATATACTCGTTGTGCGAGCGTAGTATAATTCTGTTGCCTGACTTCATTTTTCCATATTCGTCTTTGATAAGATATTCTGTAGGTTCTTCTAACTCAGGCGGAACTAAATTCTTATGTACATAAAACATATGATCAAAGTTATTTTTAAACCATGCAATTACATTGTCGGCAACGTCTTCTTGCCAAGGTCTTGTTTTCCAGCAACGTATTTGTGTATTAAAATGTATTTCTATAGTTGTACTTACATTTTTACATATTAAGTAAGCGAGTAATGCACTGTCAGCGCCACCACTTAAACTAATTCCAATACGTTTCCAATCTTTATTAATATTTAACAATGTATTATATCCTCAAACCAATGACAGTTATTGTATTTAATTTTTGTATTTTCAATTTTTTGAATTGCTAGTTTAATATCTTGATTACTATATTGTAAGTGTGTCATAGGATATTCTGATAGTATTGTACTAGTACATAATAATGTATCATCTTTCATAAACTTTGTTATTTTGTCAGTGTTTTTTATTAAATCTACGTGTATAAATGATATGTTAGTATTTTTGCGCCAAGTGTTCCATAACGGAAAAAAATTCTGTACTGTATCAGTTTTAAGTGAATTAGAAAATATTAAGTCTGATTCTATAATAGGCTCGAGTAAAATATCTTTATCTTTACACCAATCCAAAACAAACGTCTCGTAATCGTTTCCGTCCCAGTTTGCATACAGATGTTTTTTAAATTCAATATTATAAAAATTTGTATCATAGAATACTAATGTATTGCTACTTGCATTTAATGCTGTCATTTCTCCTAGAAATCCAGTTGCTGGAGATATCACAGTGTCTATATTTGAAAACATAGGAGAGTTTTCAAAGTGCCAAACGTTTAGAACTTTAAATTCTAATAAGTCATTGATTAATTCAATAAACAATTCTTGTGCATTATCTAATCCTTCTGTAATTTTTAGACTCTTAAGAGCGTCTTCAAACCTATCAGTATTTTGAAGAGGATAACAATACCCTCGAGCTGGCAAATGCATACGTAGTCTGTTAGGAGGATATCGCCAATTTTCGTCCCAGTTACTAACACTAAAATTGTTTTCTAAACATTGTTCGATTATCTTAGTACCAAATTTGTCGTGTCTTGTTACAATATTATCTTCCATTGTAACGTATAAAGGAGCCCAGCCGCCGTGCATATCTTCAACACTCCGGCGTAAGTATTTGCCTTTAGCATATCCTTCATTAAAATTTAAATTTTTAAATGCAGATGTTCTTAATATAAAAAATTGTTCGTGAAAGTGTGGAGTTGTCTCATCGTCTTTTTGTAGTAAATGTGCCATTAGCCCTATATTAGACGGAATGTTATGTATGCTATTCCATATATGATCCGGCTCTAATATCACAGTGCCTGCAGTTGCTACTATGATTAACTCTGTTTTATCTAAATATTTTTCAATATCGTAATACGAATCTACAACTTCGATCGGGTAACCGTCATTATTAGTGATACTAATAAACGATTTAGTTATCTGCATCATTTTATCATTTAACCAAGCACTATTAGAAAAGCTCGGTACTAAAACGAAAATCGCCTTGTGCATTTTGATCCTCCATTGCTTGATTCATTATTGATTTCCATTCATCTGTTGAATCGTAGTGATGTACTATTAGATGATATCGATCTTGATTACTATCATTCTTTACAGAGTGTGTATAACTAATATTTACAGCATAAGCATCTCCAGGTAAAAAGTTTAAAGTACCTTCTTCCCAGTGCCATACACATTCTTTAGGATTTGATATTGCAAAGTTTACAGCACCTAGTACTTTATGATCAGTATCAATATGTGGCTCAATATATCCTCCCGGCTCAAGCAACATAAAACGAACTCGAGCATAATGGTTACTAGGATACACTTGTTCTAACCATTTTTTTGTAACAGGACAAGAATCAGCTATTTCTGTCCATTGCATATCACTTACAGCATCTTGGCAAGAATCGTAATATTCAGCCCAGGCATACGGTTCTTTACTAGACTTGCCTATAATAGGAAGGCTATACCAACCTTTGGTTTTGTAGGTACTTCTGTATTCTATAAATTTATCTTTTAGTGCAGAAGCTTCTTTTAAAATTTCTTCATGTGGAAATGGAATATTTAATTTTAAACACTTAGCATTACTAAAAAGATATTCTCGACCTATGTCCATCTCTCGTACCTTTTTAAATTTTCTAAAAATTTCTCAGGGTGTATTTGCCATACTGTTTGATCAGTATGTCTATAATGTATGTCTTTGATTTTTTCAACAATGCCTAATTTAGCAAGTGTAGGAAAGTAATAGCTGTGTACTAATCTTTGGCTAGCAACAGTACTTGAATTACTTGTAGCATACATATTACCGTGTCCTGCCCATTTAATACATTGTGGAAGTAAAAATTGATCTGTTAAATTTTGATGTTCGGCAACTAACTTTTTAGGAGTAATAAGGCCTTTGTCCTTGCGGGACTCTGCAAATGTGCATACTCTAGTAAGTATTCTATAACTGTTTGGTCCCATAACATCGTCAAAACTGTGTGCTGCACAACTACCAACAGCACGATTGTTTTCGTATAATATCCAAACTTGCCATTCACGTTCGTTATTAAAGCAATCAATCATTGCTTTTTGACTACTGTTATTAACAAATCCTCTACTAGTTGCTTCTGCATAAAACTCAGTTAGATCAAGTTGAGGGGTCCACTCTACTAGATTAAACATAAATTTCTTTAGCCTTTTCCATTACATCATCTCTAAAGTTTGTTTTAAAACTATCAAATGCTAACAATTGTATTTTTTGATGTTGAGTCGGAGCATCAACGTCAATACCATTTGCTTGCATTTTAGGAAATAAGTCTGCTTGTCTATCTTCACTAATGTGGCTCATTACACTACGTAAACTTATATCGTCATCACTTGAATCGTATGTAAAGAAATAATTCATACTTTTGAGTTTACCGTCTACAATAAAATAGCTGCTAGGATGCAAACTGTATTTTGTTAGTCCTAAGTCTTTGTGTGCTTGTATTATCTCAAGCATCTGTGTGTCCCAGTCTGGTAAAACTTTTGAATAATCTGTACCTGTACAGCCTGCAAGTTCCCACATATCAGGACCGTCTATTTCTAAGTAGACTTTTCGAAACTCATAGTCAATTTCAAATGCTGGTACATGCTGAGGATACTCCTCACGCATTAGTCTAAGATACTTTATTTCACGTTCAAACTTTTCATCCATTAAGTCTGCATCAACAACTTGATTATGTCCTCCGTGGTATCCTTCATCGTTGTAATACCATTGACAAAACTTTCGTTTGTCGTTACTAATAAGGCTAGTGTAGATAAGATTGTTTCTACATAGTCCTTTTTCAGGTACATTGTTGTAATAATAGTCATAATGATTCTGCATACTATTACTTACCGATAAGTATATATATGATTAAAGGAATTGGCGGGAAGCCCTATATAAACTTAGACCCTTACTTAGATATAGATGGATTTAAACAAATGCATCCTGAAATTTGTAAAGGATTTGCACTTGCACGTGACTATGCAAAAGAAGGCACCTGGATGGCCCCTGGCTTTGATTGGAAAGATGCTAGTTATATAATGAACTGGAAACCAATCTATAAAGCATGGGAAGAGTATCAAGAACTAGATGATACTAATCCTATCAAGATTGAAGGTAATAAAATATTACCTAAAGATTTTAGTGATTACAAACAGCGTAATATCTTTACACGCTATCTTAAAACTACATTAGGAGCAAACGATCCGTACATATATTACTTTTTATGGAATGAAGGTGACTGGAATCAACGTAGTGCTGAACGTCAAAAAACAGAAGAAGCAATGTACTTTCCAGGAGTAGTTAATTGGGTTGAAAACTTACAAACACAAGGAATTATTGATCGTATTGGCAGAGTTATATTTTTTCACTGTGACCATAATGGTCGAGCATTTGAACATAGAGATTTAGACGCAGACAATGGAGTACATGATGATAATCAATATAGTCCGCACAACGATGAATTTATACATATACGCTATCGCACAAAGAGAGGATTCTATGTTTGGGATCCCGAGAGCGAAAATAAACACTACATAAACTGTAATGCAGCATTTTGGAATGACCAAGACTGGCACGGCGGCGAAAGTAGTACAGAAGTAGAATACGGATTACGTATTGATTGTAAATTTTCAGAATCGTTTAAAAAAGCACTTGGTATAGATTACTTAGATACTTACTAGCCCCAGATATTAAATAGATACTTAGGTTCTAATCCTGCATTAGCACCAGCATGCCAGCTCTTTCTATCTGGCCATTGATATACATTTCCTTGTGCTTCGTTATAAAAACACTTGTCTTCTACAATAAATGTATGTCCAGGTTTAGGAATATCAATATGACAGTGATATCTTTTCATATCACCTGTAGAATTTAACGTAGCTTCGTCGTCTGTAATATCCCAATGCCATGGAGCAATATCACCAGGTTCTACTTTACTAATCCAGCAATTTATATAAGACGTCATTCCTGTAAATGCCATAAATTTATCAACTACTTCTTTTGAAAACTGTTGCCCTGGAAAAAACATACCCCAACTAGCATTGCCGCCTTCTGCTTTAAATTTATATCCTGCATCTCTAATAGGCTGAACAACCTCATCTACGCCTTCTACTTCATGTCCTACATCATGTCTAGGCCCTATATAGGCAGGCGACACGTTATTAATTTCGAGTATAACAGCATTCCAGTCAATAACATCATTACAATTTCCTATAAATTTAATCATTTAATGCTCCTCCGGGCCAGTCACCTATATTATTTTTTAATGTGTAATTATATGCATAGTCAACATCTAGATAACCGTTTTTAAATATAAATCTATCTTTGTTGTTTATAACACTTTTAAGAATCTTTTCTGATATCTTGTCTTCTTTTGGTATACATGCATGTAAATCCATGATGTGCATCTTATCTTCCTTTATGTAAAATGTATGCGGATAAGCATTAATTTTATAAACATCTATACTTTCTAAATCTTTTAATATATCTTTAATTTGCTGTCGCCAATCACTAGGCAATTCTTTGTTATGATGTAGCATATTATTAATATTCGTATTATACCATTTGAAAGTTATTTGCATTGTTTTAGCATCTACACTTATAATTTCAGGAGCATATGATTTATGACTTACTAATCCTATTCCTCTTAGTTCCATATCAAACCAATATTTTTCATGAAAAGACATTACAAAGATATCATCATTATAATAACCATTATACATTGGAGTAGGTGTACACGCATATCCGTCTATATATTTTTTAAATTGTACTAGGTTATTCATATGTAAGCTCAAAGTTTTCTGGCATTATTTTCTTAATATGGATTAATTCTTCATGAGTAGTATTAAAACTTACAATGTTATTATTTACACTGAACGAATTTATACAGTTGCGTTTGTTTGCTCGATTAAGCCATGGACTTAGTGTTTGATCAAATTGATATCTGCCGTCGACACCTTGCACACGTATTTTTATATTAATACTATTTTGTATATCGGCGTTTGTTAATAATTTTCTTACAACTAGTTGATATCTTGTGCTGTCACTAAAATTTACAGCACTGTGCAATATTCCAGCATCCATGCTATACCACAATCCTAATTGAGTTGTATGAAATGTTTTATTTTCTAAGTCAACTAGATAGTTTAAACCTTCTCCTAATGCTAGATGCCATCGGTCGTCAATATCTGCATGTGCGGTATAACACTTCTCTATATCTAATTTAATGATGCGAGCTTCACCAATAACAGTTTGATTTAAACTATTAAGCAGTTGTTCCCAAGGTGTGTTTTTAAATTCTGGTTTAATAGTCCACGGGTCATAAAAAAATGATCCAGTAGAGTTGTTTAAACTAGTTTTGAAATTGCTTGTGTTAAAGCTATCAATAGCTGTTTTGATAAGAGAATGACTTACTGTACAATTAGTATTTACGATCATAAAAGTATTTATGAACGTGTCTTAGTAACTAATTATAAATTGATTAGAATAAATCAGTCCAAGCTGTACCGTTGTAGCATTGTAATTTATTTGTTGCTGTAAGGTATATAATCATACCTGCTGACGGTGTTGGTATTGCAGCATCTCTAGCGGCTGTGTCAGCATAAGGTGTAGCTTTAAATGTAGGCATTTCAAATGTGCCTCTAGAATCTAAACTACCGTAAGTGGTATAGGTTCCGTCATGATCGTGTAACGTAAACAGCAATTTTCCTGGTAATGTATTAGTACCTGTAACTGTATCAATTTGTGTAGTAATAAGTGACTTTGTTGATTCTACAGAACCATCCCATGCTACGCCGTTAAATGATCCAATTAAGTCGCCCGTTGCTACTGTTAGCGGAGCACCTTTAACACCTTTTGCACCTACTACAGACATGAATGCCATATCTTCGTCATTACTTGATACACCATACTTATATTGTAAAAATTGATTACCTTCAAAAATTACAGTATTTTCAAGTGATGAAGTAATAGTATTGCCTTCTAGTGTTATTGTTCCGTTACCAATTTTAAACTGATCAGCATCAACAAATATAGTAGTAGAATCGTCACTAAGTACTGAACCAGTAACATCGCCTTGTATATTGGCTGCTGTTAGTGTATCTGTTACAGCATCATAAATTGTGCTACTAGAATCATTAATAATGTTTCCTGATATAGCAATTGACTCTACAGTAAGTTGTTGATCAACTGTTGCACCGCCTGTATGAACATGTTTCCATTGACGGTTCTCTGTACCTAAAGTATATGTTTGTGTTTGTGCTGGACGTAGACTTGAATTAATAACACCGCCTACAGTAATTTCATCACTAGTGTCATCACCTAGACCAATATTTCCAGTAGCATTAATAGTACCATCAATATTAATATTACCTGTACCTGTTATGTTATTTCCGTTAAGACTTAAATCACCGCCAAGTTGCGGTGTAGTATCGTTAAGTAAATCAAACGATGTTGCGTCTACTGGACCAATTAGTGTTCCGCCTACAGTTGCTCCGTCACCGACATATAATTTTTTAGTATCGGTTACATAAATTAATTCACCCTGTAGCGGGGTTAATAATAGTCTTTCAGCACTTGTGCCACGTCTTAATCTTAAAGCCATTTAAATACTCCTGGTATCATTCTTATAATGTATTTATGCCAAACACTAAAACTTACTTTCGTTTCTTCATAAAAGAACGGGTTCGTGCTTGTATATCCTCTTTTAATCGCTTAGTATCTAGCCTAAAATCTACATTAGCAATATGGTTATCATATTGACGGAATAGTTCTTCTAATGTAGACTCAACATTATCTGGGGCTGCTTGCTTTTTAGACTTAGCAATATCAATTTCCCATACTTTACCATCATTAAACGACACAATGACTGAATGAAGATATTCTAATGGAACAACTTCAATGTCAATATCCTTAAAGACTTCAGGCCAATGGTCGATAACTTCTCGAGGCAGTTGAGAATCAGGTTGTGATTTTTTAGACACTCTCTGCAGTAGTCTTCTTCTTGGCTGTTGCCTTTTTAGTTGGAACCAGCTCTTCTGCCTGCTTTCGTAAAAGTTGTGCTTCTTTAAACAATGTATCAGCTTGTGAACGATATTGTGCAGCTAACTGATCATCAGTTAGAACACCGTCGTCTGTTGGTGCAGGTGTTGCCATTTCGTTAACTGATGCAACCCGTTGTGTTTTTGCTGAATTATCTTTAACAGCAAGATCATCAACACTGACACCTTTTTGTTCAGCAATAATTTTATTAAGCTCATCAAGCATAACAGTAGTTTTAAGATCAGGAGTCATTTCTACTGTGTTGGTTGGAACTTTAACCAGTTTGCCTGTTGTATGAAATCTTGCAAGCATATTACTACCATCTGATAGTCTAGTTCTTCCCATTACATCAGCAAGTTCTTCTGCTGTCTGTCCTGAATTAGATTCTACTAATTTCATTAATGTGTCATGATCTGCAGCTTCTAAGTTTTCTGTTGTTACTACAATAGCACTTTCTCCATCACCTGGAACAGTTCTATATGCAACGATTACTTTTCGTTGATTATTTTTAATTCTACCTACGTGTTTAAGCATGGTAATTATTCTCCTTTGGGTTCTGCCGCAGGTTCAGCACTACCTTCGGTTTGTTGTGCTTGTTGTGCCTGTACAGCAGCTAAAAATGATTCTAACTTGTTATATACTTGTCCGATAGTAACCATTTCGTTTGGTTTAAATGCACCACGTTGACTTGCAACGTCGATGATACTTTTAATAGCACCTAAGTCATTAATAGTCAATTCTGTAGCTTGACCTTGTGGTGCTTCTGTTGGTTTATTCTCTTCGCTCATTCTATACTCCTATTTTTAAGTTATGTGCGTCTACTATATTTACTAGTATTTCAAATGTGGGCATGCCAAAGTGAAATAAGAAAGTTCTTTAGGATTCTCAAATCCTACTTTAATGCAAGTTGTAATTGAACTATTGTTCTCTTGATTCCTTATAGATAGTGTCTTGCCAAGATAGTACCTGCCTTTTAAATGGTCTCTAATCCATTTTGATAATGCATCTTCAAGATTATAAGTCATAGGTAGTACAATAAACTCAAAATGCGAAGGTGGCACTTTGAGTTTTCTTAGGTTAAAAAAATTTAAAGAATTAGGTTCTTTTAATTTCAAGCCGCTACCTCGTAGTGTGCTGTTTGACCAAATGGTGCTTGTAGGTTTTTATCATGATGCGAGTGAATAACAAATACTGTATCACAGTAATCTTCATCTCCCCAACTATCCCAAGCATACCCGTCTGTAAACATAAGGAATTTTTTAGGAGCAATATCATGTTCTTTCATGTATGTCCAGTTAGCCATAAAGTCAGTGCCGCCACCGCCTTTTATTTCATAGTCTGTAATCTCACGTCCGTCATCTGCACTAAAGTCATCTTCACCATATACTTCTGTATCAAAGCACCAAATTTTAATATTATAGTCTTTATACTCGTCCATAATACCTTTTACTTCACCTAAGAAGTCCTGTGCTTGTTTATTACCAATAGAGCCACTCATATCTAATGCAATACAAATATCAATTGTTTGATCAAAGTTCATGCCTGGAAGTACAGCGCCACTCTGCCAACCTTTGCGTGAAGGTCGACTAAATGAATAATCACTTTTAATCGTTGACTGTATTTGTTGACGTAGTATTTCACGCCAGTTCATTTTAGGTTCAGTAAGCTCATTAATCATACGTTGTACGCCGGCAGGTGTATTACCAGCACCAGCACTTTGTGCGGCATTAATAGTAGCTTCTTTTATTTCGTCTTTAATTTGTTTAATTTCTTCTTTAGAGTACTTAGGCTTTTGCTTGCTAACACCATTTCCGTTTGCATCTTTTTGTTCGCCTGCACCGGATTTTCCGTCTTCGCCTTCGTTATCTAAATGTTCGTCTAGCATTTCGCCAAGTTGTTCTAAAAATTCTTCGCCATTCTTTTTGGCTGTTTCGAACAATTCGTCATAAACTTGTTCACTAGTCCATCCTTCATATTTAAAGTCTTGATAGCAATCTACAATCTTAGGTTTGTGTCCAATTCGATCACGTACTAGTAGATTATTTACAATGTAATCAGCGGCAATGTTATATAACATAGGATTACGTTCTTCACGTCGACCTAAGTGATCAAATACCATATGCAAAATTTCGTGTGCAATAACAAATTCAATTTCTTTATTATCCATTGCATTAAAGAATTGTGTGTTATAATAAAGGTTACGTCCATCTACAGCCGCTGTTGGTAGCCAGTCATCTGCTGCTAGGATTTTTAAACGTGTAGCCATGTTACCAAAGAACGGATGTCTAAGCAATAGACCTACTCTTGCAACAACAATTCGATCGTATACTTCTACACGCATTTCTTCAAGTTGCTCGGGAGTAATATCTGGATTTGGTTGCCAGTTTTTAAGTTTACTTGCGGTTTCTTTAGTACTCATAATCTTTGCCCTTTATTTAATTTATATATACATTATACTATTATTTAAGACATTTGTCAAGAGAAAAAAGGCGAGTCCAAAAGAACCCGCCTTTTTAATATTAAGCCTGTTGTGCGGCATTAATATACTTGCCATAACGTTCGTGGAATTCATCAAAGCACTCCACTTCGTCTGGATCAATGGGCAATTGGTACTGAGTAAGTGCGAGCTTAATGCCCATTACAACTAATTCAGTATCAAAATTATCCATTGCAAAGCGCAGGAAGTTATTGACTTTAGAATCAAACTTTTCATCATTAGAGTCTGATGCTTCTTTCAATTCGTAACAAAGTGAAACTGTTAAGGAATACATTGCACTGATTTCTTTAGTTTTCATCTCCTTTACTTTTCCTGCTAAAATATCAGTTGGATTAGGCATGCTCGCCGCTACCTTACGATGAGCCATAAACTTGACAGCCAATCCTTCACCAACTGCACCACTAACCAAATCAGTAGTAGTGTTTTCATCCAAATTGTCTTCTAGCAATTCACTTACAAAAGACCAACTACGTGGTGTTGCAAATGAACGGCTCGGACTTTTTGGATCAAAATCGTATAAATCTTTTTTTGCGAAAGTCAAATAACCAACAACATCTTGGTGTATATTGTTTTCAACACTCCAGTTAAACCAGTCATCAAAGTTAACAGCAAGTTCCAAGTGGATGAAACGATTAGCTAACGGAGCAGGCATACGATATGTAACGCCTTTGTCTGCTTCACGATTACCTGCCGCTACAATCATTACATTGTCTGGAAGTTTGTATGTACCAACCTTACGATTAAGAATAAGCTGATATGCTGCTGCTTGTACACTAGGCGCCGCAGAGTTCATTTCGTCTAAGAACAGTACAATATTATCGTATTGTGCTGCAAATTCTTCGCTTGGAAGTTCGCTAGGCGCACCCCAAACCATTGTACCCGAGTTACTATCAAAGTACGGAATACCTTTAATGTCTGTAGGTTCCCATAATGACAATCGAATATCAATTAAGTATGATTTTGTAAAGCCATCTGTAATTTGCTTTACAATATCTGATTTACCAATACCTGGAGGTCCCCAAAGGAAGATTGGACGCTTTTTACTCAAAGCGTGTTTAATTGAGGTTTTTGCGCCGTTTGGGCTAACTGTACGTGTTGCTGTATCCATTGTATATTCCTCTTGTGTTGTCATCAGTGCTAAGTTAATTTCTAACTATATATACAGTATATGGCCTATTTGGAAGAATGTCAAGTGTTTTTTTAATTATTTTTGTCTTTTCATGGCTTTTGTTAGGCCATATTTACGGATATCTCCTGAGAAAAGATGAAGTTCGAGTGCTTTCTTTTCGTCCGTAACAGTTATACTTCTTCTGCCCATATAATAAGGACAGTCGATAAACTTGTCTAAAAAAATAATAGTTTGAGTAGTTAGTTCAAAGTCTTTGGGATAAGGTACATCGTATATAGATAATTGTATATCTTCTGTAATACAACGAAAACCTTCGTCAGTTAAGCGCAATCCGCCTTGTTCTTTGTTACGAGTATTTTGCCACCATTTAGGCATGTATTCTTTAAGAGTAGCTTCTGTAACAGCTATATCTAAACTCTTTAAGAATATCTTAGTATAGGTATCTTTCCAGTTCATTGGTTATCAAAGACTAGTTCACCTTGAGTCAACTTCACTACAGTAAACTCGTCACAGTTAAACATTTCGTTTAGTTTTAAAGCAAGGTTGTGAGCGTGACCTGGATTAGAAAAACTAACCTTTTTATACTTTGGCCCAGGATAATTTGTAAGGGCGTTAGCACTTTTTAAATTGAAAGGTTGACCTTGATAAAACACAGCCCAAATTGCTTCGGCTTGAAGAACTTGTTCACTCTTATAAGTTTTTTTATCAATGTTTTCTAATAATACTGTTGGTTTAGGTCTACTCATATACGTAATTCCTTTAATTAACTACGTATATATTTATCTCTTTTTAGTTATATATGTACTTAACTAGTAGCAACACCAACCAGTAATAATGTATTTTGTTTCGGTAGGAGCAGGTACTCCATAATGATAGTGTGTCCATCCTGCAGGCCAAATAACAGTAAGTCCGGCATGACTGGGTGTAACAACATTTTGTTGAGTAAACATAGTTCCACCGCCATCTTTAATAGTAGTAAGATATGTCATATAAGATAGATGTCGTTGTGCGTGTTCGGGATATCCGTCATTCTCACAATGTGCTACACTATATGAATCATTAGGTTTGTATACTTGAATCCTTGGCCTAGTGAATCCCCAAGGTTTAATATGTTCAACTGATCTAGGATATTTATTTGTATAGTGTTGTATAGTGCTAATAAGTTGCCCACAATATTCTTCGCATAAGTCGTTATCAAACTCACCGAAGTCAGACCATGAATACTGTCTAGGTTCGTCATAGGTTAAACTAGATGAATCCAGGTCGCATTTGTCAACTATACGCTGACAAAGGTTGGTACTAGTATACCATCCTCCTATAAAATCATTAGTTAAAAGCTCATGTTCTACCAATTTTGTCCGCCATCTAGTTGAACTTGTACAACATTATCTTCTTCGTTTTTCTTCAACAGTAGGGCTTCTAAATCGCCGTTTAAGCGTGTCATTACTTCGCCTAGTGTAAATGCTAGTCTTTTTGCATTTTGTATATCTAACTTAACTTCTCGTTGCTTTGAAGCATCTGCACCTTTTACAGCATTAATAAATTGTTGTATTGGTATAGTGTTTAATTGTTCATTGTCCATAGTATCTCCTTTATTGTATAAAAAACATCTGGTTTAATCTATACAAATCGTTTATATATTTGCCTGGCTTTATATATGGGTGATGATATAATTTTGAACTATATAAAATGAATCGATTATATTTCATTTCTGCTATATGTTCTAATTTCCAATCCCCTACACTATCAGTTACAAATTCGTTGTACGGCTCTGTGTCAGTAGTAGACTTTCTTAGTTCACTACCATTTCCTGTAAACTTGTTATTAAAAGAATAAAATCCAGTACCACCTTCGCATTCATCAGGAGTATTTAAAAATACAGTTCCGGCAAATGCATTTGCATCAACATGATCAACATGCGGTACTCTTGGTTTAATCCATTCATCTTGCATAACATTTACTATAAATGTTGCTGCAGACAATTTTTCAATAATGTAATTGTCCGGCATTTTACTCCAGGTACTAGGCCAAACTTCCTTAATTATATCGTTGAACAATGGACCAAAGTGTGCTAATGAAAATATTGAATCTATTCTGCCACCTGGAAAGTTATTAACTAAAGACTTAGAATTAAAACATGGCGGTATGTCTAATGCTAATTGTCTAACAGCATCTGGATTAGCATATAAGTTATCTATTGTTACTATAGGCCAGTTACCTACTGAACCTAGTCTAGTTATAGAAATTTTTAGATCAGGATTAAGTTTAAATGTTTCAGCTTCATCTATGATCTTTTTATGCATTTAGTACCTCAGGTATAAATTTAGTTCCAATAATCTCATGGGCTTCTTGATTGTAATGGACTTCATCTTGTAACATTTTGCTTATATCTTTATTTAAGTTTTTCTTAATCCAAGATTGTGCTGATGTTGTAAATAGTTTTGTTTGTGTAAGATTATAAAACTCATTTAAATTACTGGGTAGTTCGACATGATCATTTATACGCCATATGTATACTTTAATATCTCTTTCTCTACACATAGCATCAATAAGTGCAATGTCTTTGCAATATTGTTCGTATACCATATGAGTTAGCACCTGATGATGTACTACAGTTTTATAGTATCCTTGTTCATCACCCGGCCAAGATTTAGGTACCCAATGTTGCGGCCACTGTTGATTGCCGTCGATTAAACCTTTGCCATTAAACTTAATTTTATCACTCCATTCAACTATGCTATAATCTATGGTAGAAAAATCAGTGTGTAATGTAAAGTCTTCACTATCTTCGTGTGTTGTTAAAAAATAATCATTAGGTAGTTGGGTAAATCCAATATCTTTAGAATACCCCATTTTCCATCTATCCCAATGTGTTGTTTGTATGACTATCTTATCTATGTTAGAATATTTTCTAAGCATGTTTGATATCCATCGAGGATATACTGAATTTGGTGCACCTGGATCAGCATAAACTATACAAGGATTTATTTCTTTTGCATAAAATCTTGCATAACAATTCGTGTCGCCGAATTTGGGGTCATCAAAAGAATGCGCCCAGTAACCTCCTGAGTGACTATCCCCAACAAATAAAGTCTTATTTTGCATTTGCACGACTCAGCTGCTGACGCATTTCTAAATCGGTTTTAAACGGGCCTTCAGTTTCATAACGTTCGACAGTAATAAGTTTAGGACAAAAACTTTTAACCCAGCCCTTGTCAAACTTAATAATAAAGTATCCTGCACAGTATAAGCTCTTAGACTTTTTACTTTTTGTAAATAATGCAAGACGTTGTTTGACATCAAACATTGGATTGTAAGGTGCGCAACTAGTATTAAATCCGTAGATTTTAAATTCTTTTGTTTCACTTACAGGTTCTAAAGAAGACCAAGTAATGTCAGCATCTAAATTTTTAGTTAGTGCTTTTATATTTTTATAAAATTTAGTGCCGCCACCTTGTGATGAATACATCAGTTGACTATCATCACCAATACTTAGTGTAGCAACTTTTTCGCCTTCGCTTTCAACTATCCAAAATTTATTCTTTAAAATTTCTTTTGCACTTAATCTTTCTGACATATTATGCTCCTTGATATTTTGCTTGCAACGGTGGAGAAAAGTGTTGCGCTTGATCAGCAACTCTTTGCATATCCCATTTAGCACAGAACTTCATAAGACGCATGCCTACTTGTGTAATGTCTTTAGGTTCTACCTCTGCAATAGTATTATTAATTATCTCTCTAATTTCTGTAGGCTGTGCTGTAAGATCGCACAACACAACATTTCGGTTGTAATCATCTAGTACACGATGCTCATCACCATTATGATCAGTCCAACGCTGTAGCATCATGTTATTCCAATTGTAACCTTTAGTACCTTTGTCTTCGTATGCTTCAATAAGACCTACTTTATTCTTAGTACCTTTCTTACGTACACCTGGATAAGCACTAAACACGTTGTCACTAGTATCACCACGCATACACTTCTCAAACAACATAAAGTCGGGATTAGGTGCAGGCTTAGCTTCTTTAGTTTTCTTATCAATTACATGATTACCTTTCTTATCAAAGTAACCTTCGTGTGTAATTGTAACATCTTGTATGCCGTTGTACTGTTTTACATTAGGAGCAATTAGCTGTGCAAAGTCACCGTCTGTGCTAATAATAACATGATTGTCGTTAGGGTGTGCTTGTACCCAGCCTGCAATCAAATCATCTGCTTCTAGTTGCGGATGTCGCATAACAGTACAATTAGTTTTGTCTGTAACAAAATCTTTAAACTCATCAAAGATCTCCCAAAACGCTGTATCTTCTTCTGCTTCTTTTACAGTAAGTGCATCACGTGCAACTTGTCGATTGCGCTTGTAAGGCTCATAATAGTCCTTGCGCCAGCTACGACCTTCTAAACAAAATACAACATGACTGCCATTAAAATCTTGCCATGCTTTCTTAACACTATTAAGTGTAATATGTAGGGCCATACCAACTTTAGTATCTAAGTCACCACGTACTACGTGTCGAGCTCTAAAGAACGTATTTGCTGTATCTACTAGTATATAAGTTTCCATGTTACGCACACCCCGATACACATATCATAAATGCTTCATTACCAAGTACTTGTACAAGTACCCATGTAATTGCGATAATTTCTATCATAGTTCTGCCTTTGTATAATTTATAGTGTTATTGTAACACCAAATCTGGCTGTTGTCAAGCATTAACTTACTTCACTTTTGCCTTTATCAATAGGCACAACATTAATATATCCTGCACCTCTTGTAGTATCCATGCCTTCTTCTTCAAGCATGTTGTACACAATATCTCTAAACCAACGATCTACAATTTCTTCTTCCGGATCAGCTCTTTCACCGTAACCGTTTTGTATAAGCTCTGTAATAAAGTATTCGTTCCAATCAAGTTCAAAAAATCCGTTACGGATATTTTCTTTATTTACTTGCATGTCAAGAACATTAACCCAAGGCTCTTTTTTACGTGTAGCATAAGCCTTAGGATCTTTCTTTTTAAGAAGAGTAAGTTCTTCTTCTTTAATACGTGCTTCTTCTTTATCGAGTCCTGTTAGTTTTTTTAACCAGTTTTTCATAATAGTCCTTTTTCCCTTAGCTCTTCATCAAGCGGTTTGTTAATCTTAGCAGTCATAGCACGTTCATGCTGTGCATTTTTATATGCCATAGACTTTTTAAGTTCCCCAGGCATTTCCGAATAAACTGATGTGGAGTCTTGGAGTGAATCTCCATCCTCTTTCCATACAGGCTTCCGCCACGTCTTTAACGTTGAGGGAATATTCTTCACTGCGTCCGCCCATTGGCATAAGATATACCGGACATTCCACCCCGGCACTTCTGTAAGCGTCCACAGCTTTTGTAACTTCGTCAAAGTCGTCATCAGTAGCCACAACAAACTTAAGATAAAGCTCACTATTGTTAACACTGCTATACTCACTAGCAATATTAGGTTTAATAGCAGTCTCCCAAGGTTCTCCTGAGACACTAAGTTTTGGGGAACAGCTCCAAGTGACCGTAAGTCTGTTGCTATCGTTGAGATAGTCTCGGAGACCGTTGTGTAAAGGTTGTGTAGTGTTTGTTTCAAATGTAACATTTTTTAAGTCCTGCATACGTGGATGTTCAAAGAGTTCTACGTATAATCGTTGCCACGCTAACAACGGTTCTCCACCTGTCATGATCAAGTGTATGTCTTGACCATTATCCATTGTCCACTTACCTTCTGGAGTAAGCGACAGCAAATGTTCAACTACTTCTTCAACTTCTGCTTGTTTGTTAAAGTGTTTGAATTCTGGGTATATACTTGCATATGTATCACAACCTGTATGAATAATAGGCAAATCGTTAAACTCTTTTGTAGTCTTGTGTACATCGTTTGCAATTAGATCTGCAACTTCTTGATTATGTATAACACCTGCTTTTTGTTTTTCGTCACGCATAGGTTCATTCTTTAAACCAAAGTTCATACAACGAAAGTTACAACCGAATGTGCGTAGGAATACACTGGGTACTCCTACAAACTTGCCTTCACCTTGTACGCTATAAAACGCTTCTGAATATCTAAGTTTCATTAGCAACTAAACTCCTGTTGTAGTTTAATGTTATCAAAGAACTCTTTCTTTGTACCTGCATCATGTTTAAATGCACCTTTAAGTACAGTTGTTTGTGTAAGACTACTATGCGCCATAATACCGCGATTCTCACAACAACCATGTGTTGCTTGAATATACACACCTAAATGTTCAGCACCTGTTGCACTTGCAATTTCACGTGCAATATCATTTGCAAGTTCTTCTTGTAGTGTGCCACGTCGAGCGCACCATTGTGCAATACGTGTATACTTGCTAAGACCAATTAGTTTGTCTGCGGCAATAATACCAATGTATGCAGTACCTACTACTGGCTGATGATGATGTGAACACATGCTTTTTAGTTCTGAACGTACTACTAACATACCTTCATAGCGTTCTTCGCTATCATTAGGAAATGCTGTTGCACTCGGAATAGGGTCATAACGTCCTGCCATAATCTCATTGTAGTACATTTTAGCAAGACGTCTCGCTGTACCTTCTGAATTAGGATCGTTATATCTATCAATTACGAGAGCATCAAGTACATTGTTAAATGCAAGTGTTGCATCATTGATTAGTTCTTCTTTGTCACCGTCTTGTAAGACTTGACTAATATTGTCGCCGGCCCAATAGCGAATGTTTGCTTCTTGCAAACGGGCTTTAATTTCTTCACTTTTACTCATTTACTTCTCCGATGTTTAGGCAGTGGATTGCCGGTTAGTATACAATGCACAATAGTTATATTATACATTGTATTTAGGTTTTTGTCAAGAGTATTAAACAAAATATTTGTTTAACATTTCAAGACGGTCGTGTGCAGCAGCCATTGCATCCAATTCTTTTTGAATTGTTTCAATAATGTCTGAATGCTCACCTATACCTACAACTTTTTGCATGTATACTTCGATGTTAGTCTTGTGCAACTCTAACTCCGCTTCTGCGTGTTTTGTAGCTGCTGCTATCATTTGTTCTCTCAATTCCATAAGTCCTTTCCTTAGTAGTTTAGTAGTGTTGTTTAGATGGAATGACGCCTCTTACGCCACCTTTCGGTTCCTCCGTATCTCCATCTCGGCGGAAGATTAAATGAACATGAGGATACATACAAGTTTGACCTGCACTTTCTCCTATGTTAATTCCTACATTGAATCCTGTAATATTAGTATTTGTAGATTCTATATTTTGTACACCCATCTCTGTAGCAAATTTAAAACATTTCATAATTGCATCTTGATGATTAACTTTTGGCACAACTAATGTGTGACCTTCAGTTACTGGATACTTATCAGTATATACAACAAAGTCTTTGGTATTGAGTTCAACCGTATCCCACGGAGCTCTACCGTCTTGTTGTGCTTTTTCTAGTGTATCAAGAGAATACGAATTCATTGTCTTTTTCTTGTCTTTCATAATAATTAAAATTTATAAGTGTTCGTCTATCACTATCTGTACATTTTGTACCACAGTGTACTAGGTTAGAATTAAATATAACCAATCTATTCTCTACAGCATCAACTGACGGATAATCTTTAAAATGTAAAGGACCGTTACAAGTGTTTAAATAGTATATTGCTGTTATACAGTTTGATATATCAGTATGGTATCCTGTTTTAACTAGTTTATATGTACGGGGAGTCACTATTGCTTGAATACGCATAAATGCTCTTGGTTGAATTATATTAAAAATAGGATTTAGTAATTCAAAAAACTCACTACGTTGATATAAACCGTTATAAAATACGTGTGAAAATTTAAACTCTAGTTCTTTATCATTAGTTTCTTTCTGTGCATAGCCTTCGCTCATGCTCCATGGAAAGATATCACTCCACATTATACTTCTAACGTATTCAAAATCTTTTAATGATAATGCATTGTCTATAATTTTTATAGATTCACCTTTAAGCATTATTAACCTACATTTTCCCAAGGATAAACAAGCCAGACATCTTCTTCCGCTTTATTAATTTCGTGACAAGTGTAACTAATAGGTACAAGTACTTCACTAGCCATGTTATCTGTAAGTGTAGCAAACTTTACGTTATTGCCCCACACACGATTCCAAGCATTATCATCTGGTAGACAACCTGCTTGCCAGTCTTGCATAATCCAATTAAATGTAGCACCAGTATCATTAATGTCATCTACAATAAGAATTTTTTTACGCAATTTCGGACTGCTTTTACCATTAAATGCACCTTCGTTATAATAGCCAAAAGCATCTTCTGCCATCCAACAGTTGCTTTCACTTTCACTAGTATCGTCACGCAAACTTACTTTAATTGCTTCACAACGTATACCAGTCATGTTACTGATAATAGTAGCAGGAACATTACCACCACGGGTAATACCAACAATGTAATCTGGCTTCCAGTTGTCTTTATACATTTGTAATATTATGTTAGTACAATACTTTTCTACATCTTGCCAGCTATAATAATGTTTCTTAATCATTCGTCTTTTGCACCTCTTGCTAGATAATCTTTGTTGTGTACCCATATACCGTTTTTAATAAATCCCCAAGCGCCTGCTTTTTTACCCATAAAGAACAAACTCCAGCAAGGTATTTCATTACCGTCTGCGTCTTTGTCAAGTTCTAAATAATGTAAGTCGCTTGCACTACGATAGCGGAAGTGTCCAGGGCCTCTCCAAAAGCGTCCGTTTGGTGTGTTTTCATAATACCCACCTTTAATAATAAAAGTAGCATAACTCCATGGATGATCATGTAGTGTAGGTTCATCACTTACTAAAACTTTGTGTAGTGTAATGTTAAAAGGAAAGTTCTTTCGTTCTTTTAAAAACAAATAGTAACGTACTAGATAAGGTACATTGCTATGACGTTCTGTAATAACTCGCCTTCTACCTAGTTTATCCATAATCTTAGAAAGGAATTGGGTCATTAATTTCTCCTGCTTCTTTTTTACCTTTATAATCTTGTTGTACCATATCATAAACACTTTTAAAGTTTTGCCATACTTTAGATAATGCAGGATACTCGTCACACATACGTTCAACTTCTTGTGGATCGATATAGTTATTCAAAACTCCTTCATAAGTGCTGCTATTAGTGGTAAAAGTAACATCGTCACTGATTATATTGTCAATATTAAACGTGTAATCACTGTCAGTTACAGTAATGATATTGCTTAGATCAATAGTATCAATAGTACTGGTATTGGTATAAGTGCTATCGCCGATTGAAATAGTAAACGTGCCATCATCATTCATTTGAAATTGCCTTATAAAGTTCTGTACCACTAAAAAATTCTTTGTTTAGTTTAGTTCGTTGTTTGTCTAAACTAACAAGAAGATCTTCATAGTTTTCCATATAATTTACAATTTGTGCTATTACTTTGTCTCTGTTGTGTAAGTATGCATCAAAATTTTCAGTCCATTCACTTGGATATTTAAATTCTGGCAGTGCCATTTCACTATAGCTTAGTCTATCGGGCACCATAGGAATAGCATCTACTAATGCACCTTCGTACCAACTAATGCCTAGTGTTTCTTGCAAGTTAGCACTAAACACAAGTTTAGCTTCGCCTAGTAAGTTGTGATATTCATTTTTACTAAGTTCCTGATCCTGGCACACAACAAATTCATATTGTGGTAAACGTTCTGCAAGATCTCTAAAGATATCTACTTGTTTCTCAGGAGCAACACGATGTGGAAATAATATAAGATTACGCTTTTCCATACCTTTATAACTATCTAAACTGTTACGTAGATACTCCATAGGCCAGCCAACTTTAACAGCTCTATTCATATCAACGTCATAATCGTCCATCATAGTGTCTGTAAACAAATCTATATGGAAGTGTGTAGCATAAAAGTTATCATCATAACATTCATACATTGACATCTCAGCGAGCTCTATTCATATCAACGTCATAATCGTCCATCATAGTGTCTGTAAACAAATCTATATGGAAGTGTGTAGCATAAAAGTTATCATCATAACATTCATACATTGACATCTCAGCGTGTCTTACCCAAGGCTTATCGCCAATAAGTCTTCCTAAGAAGTCTTGTGGATCATATGATCCGGCGTGCCACATACCACCTATCTTGATATCAACACCAAGTAGCTCAGCCATATAACGAAGTTGAATAACAGTAGGGTTCCAAGCGTCTGTATATAAGAAGTAGTCACCATCTCGTACCACACCATTGCAAAACATTTCACCAATCTGTTCCAACTGTTTACTTTTGTAGACATTGGTACCTCCGAAGTTGAGAAAAGCCCCAGGCGTAGTTGCCTGAGGAGTTTCTCCGCCGCTAATAACTTTTACATCTTCATTAGTAGCCCGTTGAAGTTGCCTTGGAAGAAAATCTTTCCATTGCTTAGTATAACGTGTGTCTACTGCTTCAATGTCTACTATATGAATAGTCATTTAGTTACTCCGGCTAAAGTTTTTACGTGGTCGTTGAACAAAGTTCTTACCACCATTACGAGATTTGGCTCGCATCCAACCTTGCCATTTTTGATAAGATTGCCAAATAATCGAATCCGATTTATAAAGGTCTGCTTCATTAAAGACCTTTCCTTCAAAGCGACAGTAGTCGCGGAATTTTTCCAAGTCATTAAACACTTTCGTGTACGCTTCACGATTAAACTCGATAGACATTTTGATTTCTCTCTTTTTGTCATTTAGTGGGGTAAAAAATAGAACAGCCATTTTCATTATCTTCAGCTACGCTGATCTCTACAAAGCGGCCGGGATACTTTGCAGAAATTTGTTGATACAAGTCGTCTGCGATCATTTCGCAGCTCTTGTGATCTAACTGTAATACATCCTGTGCATACAGTCTTTCCATCCATCGCTTGAACTGGATGAACTCAATATCGCGATCGTTATGAAATACTTCAATACGAACACGAAAGTGAAAAATATGACGATGTGGAATACCAAGGAATGATACGTCATCCCAATCGCCGGTTGCTAGTTTAGGGTCTGTATCAGCCCCTGGGTACATGTGTACACCTTCTTTAGCGAAAGTTACCCATATACTTCGTTCTGCTGTTGTCATGGGTACATTAATAGTTGTACTTGCTTCTGTCATTTTAGCGTCTTCTTCTCTCATTCTACGTAACATATAATCGTAATAGCGTTCTTGCATTGTTTATAGTATACTTTCATTTGTTAGAGTTGTCAAGTGTTTAAAATTGAAAAATTGAAAAATATTTTTTGGTTAGTTCATGTTCTAATTGATGTTGATCAAGTCGCCAGTGCTTAATTATAGGATTTTGTGGCTTAACATCAACCCAAACTGCTTGTCCGCTTATTCCAAAGTCTTGGTATTCGTCACTAGGTGTATCAACACCAATTAATGCTCTTGGAGCAAGAAAACCAAAATCTGTTTGTAAATTTTTTAAAGCAAAATCTAAAATGTATCCGTTACATGACACTGCCATATGTGAATCAATTGATCCATATTCTACTGGATTTCCTGGACCCCGTTGATCTGATAAACCAAACTTAGTTGATTGTCCTTTTTCATCGTTTGCCCAATAGCAAATCATCTGTTTTGCAGAAGATGAAAATCCATGTAGTCTTAGTATTCTTCTAAGAACACACGAAATTAAAATACACTGATCGCCGTATTGTTCAATAAATCCTAAATTTACAAACCTGATATAAAGTTCTTGAAATTGCGAAGGAAGATCGTTCCTATCAATATCTTTAGAAATACCTAGTCCATTATCTTCAGGAAATTTTAAATCAAACGATTTATCCCAACCGTATCTTACTAAATGAGATGCTGGATTATTGATATAATTATCGTATTGATTTATTTTAAGACGCGGCTTAATAATAACTTCAGAGTTACTAGGAACTTCAATAGTTGATCTACTCATCGACATATTTTGTCCTTGCCGTACTTACTCCAATCTGTGAACTTTTCACGGTCCATTAGATCGTGCAAACTATGGCACCAAACACCAGGGTTAGTTGCCTTAAAGTCTTTATCATCAATCTTCAACATAGTGTTGTAGTTCCACAGTTTTGCATAAGGCAATGGAATGCGCAATTGTGGGATAAAGTTATCATATTCAATTAGTGGAGATTCTAAAAATGCTTCTGCAAGAGAAATAGGAATATCTAAACTACACAGTTTACCTGCTGTTAACAATGCTTTGATCATATTATCCCAAGGCGTCCATTCGTCAGCATCTTCTGGTCCCAAGGCGTCCATTCGTCAGCATCTTCTGGAAAGTTTGTACCTGGATTAAATGAGTGATTAGCACCAAAGAATATGTGTTCGCAACCTTCTCTGTTGTAGAACTCCATAATATCATGACAGCTTTGAACACCTGTAACAAACAGTGTCTTCATACCAAATGCAGGAGTCTTCTCAACTTCTACACCTGTAAAGAAAGTAATGTCGTTTGCTTCGCCTGTTTCGTAATCTCGTTTCATTAAAATTCTCCAAAAAGGTCATTTAGTTGTTGCCGAGATTTAGTCATACCAAATAAATTCTCAGCCTTGTTAAATTTTATACGCAACTTCCAGCTATTACTTTTAACTTTTTCTAAAATTAAATGCTCAGACTTAGGTGTATTGGAACCTTTTAAAAGTTGATCTGCTAGGTCGGCTAGTTCCTCTTCAAGTACATCTTGTATTGGTCCAAAGTCAATTTTTCTTACAGGGTGAAACACTCCAGCTTCGTGAGTATGTAGATTCCATTTTTTAAACTTTTCTAAGAACACTGCACCGTCGTCGGCAATTATATCATCAGCTGTACTCGAAGCAACACTAATATGTCCTTTTTTAGTTTTATCCCAAGTTTTAATTTCTAATTCTAAATCAGGAATATCATTACCGGGTCCATAGTTAGTTTCTATACCGCGTTTGTCATATGCTCTTTGCATAGCCATACCATATCCACCGTCTCCAAATCCGCCAGCAGGAGGTATATAATTTGATTCAAAAATAGGAGTTACTCGATTTGCCTTCATTATTCTAAGCCTTTTTGTACTAGATATAAATTGATTCTATGCATTTCGTCTTTTAAGTAAAGTTTCATAGTTTTCATTCTACGAACTTCTTCTGTTACTGTCATATTATTATACTTGGTTTCTAGCTCTGTGTCAAGCTCTCTGTGCTTGCGTTCTAATTCTTCGTAGTGCGCTCTTAGTTTATCTTCAACTTCATCATAATTGCTCATCCTCGAGTTCCTCCAACTTAGACTCATCAAATATATCTTCTTCAATTGTTTCTTCTACATCAAAAAGTGCATTAAAGTAAGTTGAACTGTTTACAGTTTTTTTACCAATAGCACCTCGTGTACCTGGAATAGCCATCCAAAATTTTGAATACTCATCAATTTTTGCTAGGGCTTCGTCTTTGTTTGTAATTGCAAATATTTCTTCCACAACATCTCTAAATAGAATCCTGTCAAATTGCTCTTGTACAAGCATTTTTGGAATGACTCCTGCATCGTATTGTCTGTTCGCTTCTTGAACTGCATTAATGTGACTCCACACGTTATGACCCATTTGGATCGCATATGAAAAACTATCCCATGATGTTTTTCCTTCTTTACCTATTTTATTTAAGTCTCCGGGAGCATAAGTGCAAACGTCCGATACTTTGAGTTCAGCGGTAAGTGGACTGTCTTCAAAGTTTTTAAATATCCCATCTGATATAACAGCGTCTCTAAACAAGCGGTTGTCTGAAGCATATTTTTTATCGTCAACGCTCGGCACCATTCGATATGTCCATTTCGAGCGATCCTCTGTTTCGTTCTGTATGTATATCTGTCCGTTAGCGGTTGCGAGGAAAGGACTAGCACAGTCAAAGGTAATAGTAAAGTTTTCATTATAATTCTTCCTTACTGCACGTTGTATATCTGTTAGCAATGTAGCCCACTCTAGTTTACTTGTACCTAGGAAGTGCATTACATCGTGTATGCCTTTTTGTAATAGGTTATCAAAATATAGTGTTACTATACGTTTAAGTACTAAATGTACATCACACATATTCTGTCCACCCATTGACCAACCATTAAAATGATTATCTGGGTACTTAACTGGATCACAGTAGTCTTTCATCTGCTCATACCAGTCATCTGCGTCTGTGTGATTCTCACCTTGCAATACGTTTAAGAACTTACAAGCACCTGTTCTGTGCTTCATCCAATAGTCGTTGTTAATACGTGTTGCTTTTACAGCTTCTTGATATGTACTAATGCCTGTTGCTTTTGCACCTTCAGGTGAACGTGCTACCCAGGCTGGAATATCAAGTATCATTCCGTAGTCCATATAAGCATCCATCCAACGTAACACTCCGTCACGTTTCTTTTGTGCTTTAGGACAATTAGGATCTTTCCAGTCGCCTTCCCAAACACCCTTACCAATTTGGAAACCACCTGAGTCTCCAAGCATCCAGCTGTTGTCTCTATCTCTATTACGGATCATATCTTCTTTAGGACTATGCTTGTTAACATCAAGTTCGGCGTGTCCTGCTGAATACAGCGTCCATTGATATTGGAACTGACCTTCAGTTTTATTAAGATAGTTTAAACTTTCAACACCGTGCGTAAAGTTTGAAGGAATACGCGACTTGTCCACATACTCGTCATAACGCTGTTTGCCTACATAAGTTGCATAGAAGCCGCTTAGTGCAGGTAGGAATCTAGCGTAGTCCTTTTGTTCTGCGGTTAAGTCTTTTTTCATCCGTTACTTACTCTGTGCTGGAAGTATATAATCATACTTTGCCATACCACTGTTTACACTAATTTGCATTGCACCTTGATCTGAAATACTTAAAGTCTTATCACCATCTAGATTAAGTACAGATTGTACTTGTGCTACAGGCCAACTCCATGTATGTTGTAATGTTCCTTCAATGCCTTTTTGGAAGTCAAATTCACCTGCGTGTGTGCTTGCATCACCAAAACTGAATACTAAGTTGCCATCAGTAGTTTTTACATTAAATGTAGGTTCTTCTGAATGCGCTGCACTCATTAGTTTCATACGTCCAATGCTTGCAACACTAGGTGTTACTTCTACATTCCAGCTTGCGCCTTTGAACTTAACAGTTTTAAGTTTTTCTTCAATAATTGCTTTGTTCATAAAGCGATAATCATTTTGGAAATCTCCTGGTGCATTTTCAAAGTGAATGTGCGTAGGAATAGTTTCGCCGTTACGTTCTGCTTGTACAACATCAATTTTTGCATCTTTTTGATATTCAGGATTCTTTAAATGTAGTGCTAACTTATCTAAGTTAGGCATACCAAAAGTACCATCTGCAATACGATGCGTAGTTGTTGCTGTCATAATAACCGAACGATCATCAGCCATTGAATCGATAGTAGTTTCGTTACTATCTGTTGTTGACACTTTAACTAAGTTAAGGAAGCCTAACGAATGTGTGTGTGCAACAATGTCTTGTAAGATATCTTTCATAATGTTTCTCCATTGAATATGTTTATTATATTGCCTTTTTCTTGATTTGTCAAGAACTTTTCTACCGTATATTTAGGTTTAAAACCAAGTGACCTCATTTTTTCTGTGTTAGCAGAAGTCCATTGTCGTTCACCAGGAGTATTTAGGCGCACCGGTAAGTCTGGCGCCAAATCTTGTATTTTTACAGGATGTCCAGTACCAATATCGATAATTCCATTTACATGTGGATTATTAATAAGTATCTGTATTCCGTCAATTAAATCAAATAAATGTATAAAATCTCTATAATGTCTAGTTGTATATTCTAGTGTACGATTGCGTAACTTATTAAAGAACATATTCTCTCTAGGACAATTATCACTATACACTGTATGGAATCGCATACCTAATGTATCCGGATAACGACTAGCAAGTTCTTCTAAACAATATTTAGATGCCGCATAAGGGTTTAAATCGGGCTCGTATGCACTCGAACTGCTCGCATATAGTATGCGTGTATTTTCATAGCGTTCAAACAATCTACGACTTGCTTCTATATTATTCTGCCAATATCCTGCAGGGTCTCTAAAACTTTCACGTACTCCGCTTTTACCTGCTAGATGTATGATTAAATCAAACTCTATATTAGGAAATTCACAAGTTAGTAAGTCTTGACTATTATTTAAATGATCTCGATCCCAACCATCTTGCAAATCCATACCAGTAACTTGGTGATTTAAAGAAAGTGCTTTAAATAGTGCAGTACCAATAAATCCTTTATGTCCAGTTAATAATATTTTCATTTTCTTACTTTCTTATTGTAAGCAATCGCTTCATCTAGTATAGTTAAGTTACTATTGTAACGATTTGCTGTCACTGTAAATGCCTTTGTGTCTTTTGGAAAGCAATGTCCGCCAAACCCACGTTCATCTGTAATAGTAGTATGACTTTCACCTATCCTATCGTCTATTGTAGTATACAGTCTTACTTGCTCATAGTCAATACCTAATGCACCACAAAGGTCATTTATTTGATTGAAGTATGCAACCTTAAGTGCTAGAAAACTGTTGCGAGCATATTTGGTTAGGATAAGTTCTTTTGGTTTAGCAACGCTAATATTAATCTTACCCATTGCTGTAATAAATATGTCTGCCCAAAAGCTGGTGTTGCCTCCACCTAGTAGTATTGTATCATTGTTCTTGAAGTCTTCCAATGCCGAAGCTGCTCTTAAGAACTCCGGAGAAAATGTTAGGTTAGTGTGTGGAAACATATGCGTTAGCATATCCCAGCCTTCAACTGATATAGTACTTTTAATTAGTATTGGCACATTGGGATTGTCATTAACAACTGCTAACACATTGTCCATATGACATCCGCCATGTGACCCTTCAGGTGTGCTTACGCAAACTATGATTGCATCTGCGTGACGCAAGTCACCGTGGTGTCCTAGTGCCGGATCATATATAATTAAGTTGTGATAGTCTTTGAGTACACCTTCATGTGCTTTGCCTACAAATCCGTAACCAGCTATTCCTATTTTCATTTAAATTCCTTTAACAACTGATAAGTTTTTGACCAGTCTTTAACACCAGTAGCAAATCCTAGATCGTTATCTATTATAACTTTCTTTAAAGGATAATCGTTGCCTGCTGGATCCATTCTATCACCGTAAAAATGTAATACATCATTAGGATCAAAGTCGTTTACTATTTGACTTTTGTCTGTACCTTTAGGAGAGATATCAATGCCTGTTTCTCCACCAGGCCTAGCTATTAGCTCAGGAAATTCTTTATTAAACAAACTAGCAATTAGATTACGTTCGTTATGTTGTGTATCATACTTTACATACAACTTACGTTCACCTATTGTAGCATTACGTCCAACAACGCTAAAGTTTACCATACCAGGCCGTTCTTCAATATGTAATCCTGTACGCAACGGAAATGAACTTTCTTTAAGTTTAGTTTCTAACCAAGACCTTACAAATAATGAAAGACTCCAATTATCAGATTTAATACGTGTTTCACCCTCCCAAACATCGTTACCGTTACACTGATAAACACGTTTACAGAGATTATATATTTCTTCTCCTAATTGTTCTACAGTCTTTTCTTTGTCGCTACCTGTTACAAGATACACATCATTCTCAGCACAAAAATTGCTAAAGAATACAGCAAAGTCATGATCAATTACTTGTCGACTTGGTGTTAGTGTACCATCAACGTCAAATATAAATTTATTCAATAACTCTTCTCCTTAGATCACTACTGCTAAAACGATGATCCCTTTTATTAAAATGTAAATCAATATCGCGCTTACGACAAATATCTTTTCCCGTGAAATCTTTGTCACGATATTCCTCTCCTAGTATACGTACATCTATAGGATACATTGCAAGTATATCTTCTAGGTCTTCTTCAGTGCCGTATGGAATAATTTCATCCACATACTCTACGCCTTTTAGTTGTGTATAACGCTCTACTACTGTTTGTATTGGTGCGTTCTTTTCTTTTCTATCTATACTTGGATCAACCTGCAATCCACATATAAGATACTCACATTGTTCTTTTGCTTCACGTAACATTATTACATGTCCTGCGTGTAATAAGTCAAATGTGCTACATGTAAATCCTACTTTCATGATACAAATGCCTTTTCTTGTACAAACGTACCAGCAACTCGTCTAGTACCTTCTTGCCACTTCCAGTCTGTTAACATTGATTTAACTTCATTGTTAAAATTGTTACTTCCACAAACCATTACTTTATTTTTACTAGGGTCTAAGTCCGGAATTAACATACCTGCACTTAACATCTTAGTAATACGTTTATTCATAAACGGCCATTCAGGATCTCGTGTAACAATTGGTGTATATACAATGTCACAATCTTGTAAAAAGCTATTATATGATATTAGTTCTGCTTGCTCTCTAACACTCCAGGCTACATGTATACGGTCAAAGTGATCATACGTTGTAGGGTCTCTTAGAAGCGATATAAACGGTGCTATACCGGTGCCAGTAGCAAGTAGATATAAGTTATTGCCAAGTTCTATATTAGCAAGTGTAAGCGTTCCTGTAGGCTTAGTACCTACTTCTAACTCATCACCTACTTTGATATGCTGTAGTCTACTAGTAAGAGGACCATCTGGAACTTTAATACTATAAAATTCTAAATATTCGTCATATGGACCATTTGTAAAAGAGTACGCCCGCATAACATCATTATCGCCCATACCTATCATTGTAAATTCACCTGCTGTAAATCTATATGTACTAGGACGTTCTGTACGTATACGAAATAATGTATCTGTATAATGCTGTACTTCTGTTACTTTTAAGTTCATAATACCTCTGTTAGGTTGAACGTGTTCCGTCAAAAACACAAATAAACTCTAATCCGTAGTCAGTGTTATTGTGTACTTTATGGAATACATTATCTTTGATTAGAACAGTATCGCCTTCGTAAACGTCAAATATTTCATGATCGAGTTCCATTTGTCCTTTGCCTTTTATAAAGATATAAACTTCTTCTTGTCCAGCATGCCTATGTCCAGTGGTACTCTTACCTGCATTTAATCTTGTACTACTTACTACTAAATTTTTTAATTCAGTGTTGTCTTTAACGATATAACGATCGTCATCTTTAACAACAGATCCCCCAATATCCCAAGCACCGTATTTCATTTATTTTCTCCGATTGTTTTTATGTTTAGTATTGTTATTTAGGTTTTCTTGATGTTCTTCTAACAATTCACGGACGTCTTGAAGATGATAAATTACATCTTCAATCATGTCTAAGTCTTTTTGTTTATCAGTATCAAGTTCAACTTCTAGTTTTACTTTCATATTAGTCTCCGAAGTCAAACAAACTTGTAAATGTATTGTGACGCTTAGTATCCTCTAGCGGATAGTCTAGCACACCAATCAAGTTGTCTAACTTATTATCAATGATAGTTTCTGCCATAGCCGCATCGTCAAATGGCAACTCCTTGAACCAGTCAGGTAACCGTAGCTCGTCTGTTGGATAAGCAACACTTGTATACCCTAGTGGATTTTGTTTAAGTTTACAAACAATAACTTTCATACCGTCAACAATCTCTTGCGAGTACTTGTCTCCGTTCATACGCTTTAGTGTATTCCAGTTAATGCTTGCCCGTACATGCCCAGGCATGTTTGCTTTACCTTGTTTTTCTTCTAAACGCCTGTAGTGTCCAACTTTGTTTGCACGTTTAGGTGAACCTTTCTCCCAACCAGGACGTTCACTAAACTCCTTACGGAATACAGTAATACGTTCTAGTACATCTTCTCGTGGTTTATCTGTAAGTACCATTAGCAATAGTTCACTTAGGAACTCCTGCATAAACACAGGTGTATCTGATCTACGCAAGTCCAATCCCATTGCTTTTACTTTACCAGGTTTACCGTCTACATCTGTTCTAAAGCCTTCGTTGTCTACAACTAGTGCCGCATAACGCTTCTTAGTAATATACAAACCTGACCTTGCAACAATTTCCCTACCTGCTGCAATAACATCTGATCTGCTCTTTGGACAATGAAACGAATCAGCCATCATATCTGCAAACGTACTATCCACAGCTTCACTTACTTGGTCGTAAAGTGTAATAGCATTTTCAGTATTCCAAGGAATTTTTCCTGCTTCGATGTCTGCTTTTAATGTTGGATATGCACTAAAGTAAACAGAGTCAGTATCGCCATATATAACAGCATCACCTACATGATCATATGTGCCTGTAATAACTTTGTTTGCTTCTGCACTCATATGTTTAACAATAGTACGTCCTGTTAGTGTAGTACTCTGGCCAATACGTTTATCAAAAAAGCGACACCCAGGATTAAGAATAGCACCATAAAGACTGTTAAGATTAATTTTTTTGACAAGTTGTCTTTTGTCCCAATATTCAATTTCTGTTTCATTGCCTGCATCTTTTGCCTTCTTCAGCATTGCCTGTAGTTCTTTACGTTCACTATACCAACGCTTTAGAATTCCTGGAATAACACCTTCAAACTCTGTTGTAAAGATTGTACCATTAGCACTAAGCATCCAAGGCTGATTACTGTCAAATATTACTTTATAAAGTTCAGCACCGCTTAGTACATCACTACCACCTGACTCCCAGTCGATAGTTAGTGCAATGTCTTTACGTTGCTCCATAACAGCTTCGTATTCTTCTGTGCTAAAGCGTCCTTCCCAGCTACCTGCAAAGGATTTCTTCTTTAGACCCATATCTTCTGTTACTCTAGCATCTGAAATCTCTGGACGTATTTGTCCTACAACAGTTTCTGGAGCCATATTTAATGCACGAATAACACTTGGATACAGACTGTTTAAGTCCATACTTGCAATCCACTTGTGCAAACCTTTCTTAGGAAACGCTACATATGCACCAGCGGCTTGTGTGTTTTCATCATCACGTTTTGCTCTGTTAGGAACTTGCAATCCTCTATGCCAAGCTTCATTAACAATAGCTTGTTCTGTAACAGCAACAGCACCCATAGTGGTCTGTAGCATAACAGTATTAGCATGTGCAAGTTCGTTACTAAGATCAATAAATCTTAGTTTTTTGTCCAGCTTGTCCAGTAGTGCGGTATCTTGTATGTTGTATTCGATGAACTTTCTAAAGTCATTGTTGTACAACTGGTCCAAAGTGCCTTCATAAGGAACTTTATTTTCACCAACTTCGATTTCGCCAATGGCATCAAGTCTATATGTATGTCTTTCTTCATATGTGTATTTACGATATAAATTCAAACTATCTAAATGCACTCTGCCTATTAGGTCAAAGGT
>Ga0209603_1000271_pt1 | contig 65656 bp, 47 predicted proteins | sample COGITO_mtgs_1206_FD_184812 | JGI IMG/M metagenome (GOLD analysis project Ga0209603, IMG submission 184812) | Pelagic marine microbial communities from North Sea - COGITO_mtgs_120607 (SPAdes) (version 2) | ecosystem: Environmental > Aquatic > Marine > Epipelagic ...
CCGACATGATGGCCATGTTCAGTGAAGCCACCAGCTTCACTTCCGACCTCTCAAAGTGGGACGTCTCAAAGGTGACCGTCATGAGATACATGTTCTTTAGAGCCACCATCTTCACTTCCGACCTCTCGGAGTGGGACGTCTCGAATGTGAACAACATGATTGGCATGTTTGAAGATAGTGGAGTTGTAGACACGCCTGATTGGTACCCGTTCTAGGATTTTTGATCACAGTTTCACTTTGAAAACTTTACAGGATTGATGAAACGTTTCAAATAAGACTTAAAAAGACGGAGGAAAACAAAACATACAACATACCTACATATTTACATAAATGAAACGTTTCACGGCACGCTCCAGTGCGACGCGCTCCACCATGAGGAGCCAGCAGCGTTTGCAACCCCAAGTTTGGAGGTTGTTGGCTTGGAGGTAATTGGTGGTGTGAACGACATGTTTGACAGTTTATCCGAAATGGAATTGGAAATCAGTAGGTCAACTTTGAGGGGATCCGTCTCACCGTTGGAGTTTGCGACGGTTGCGACGGTTGGGTTGGTTGGGTTGGTTGGGTTGGTTGCCTGTCGAATATAAAACTGGATGTCGTTCTGGTACTCGCGTGGAAGAGAGTTTGCCTTTCCGGTTGGTTGCGCAAAGAGTTTCGCCTCAACGGACGTCTTCTCGCGCTTGATGTCAAAGTCGTGCGAGTTCCAGTCAAAAGTAGACTCGACTTTGGAAGCAGCCGCCGAGCTTGCCAGCCCAGGTTTCCAGTGCTTTTGGGCATCCGACAGCATGCAGTACAGTGAGTCCACTGCCTTGCCTCCAGAAGTTGAGAGGTTGGCGCTGCATTGGCCAGATTTGACTGCGTTCCACGCAAGCTTTGAGGCCTGAGAGGAGATGCACACCGTGTCAAACCAGTGCGGCGCCTGGTTGGACGGGTTGACTCCAACTTTGCTGTGTGTGTGAAACGTCTTCATGGTTGGAACGTACGACGATGCGATTCCAGTAGTAGAACGATTCCACTCCAAGCGCGTCCTGTGCGCTTCGTCCTCCTCCTTGTTAAGAGAGTCCCATTCATGCTTGCATTCCTGCGTCCACTCAGCCATGCACTCGTTGATGGTCCGAAGATCGCTCATCTTCTGCAGAAGCGCAACGCGTTTTGCGTGTGCCTCCTCGTCGTGCGTTTCCCATTCCTTGGCCACCACTTCGAGCGTTTCCTGTAAAGGAGGCATGGTCCGTAAAGAGAACAGTCTCGTTCTATTATTAAAACGCAACCATAAATCCTTATTGACGTGCAAGCGCTACTGGTTTGGTAAAAGAAGCCCAAATAAAAAGCGCAGGAAACGAGTGCAGGCTTGTTTTAGTCATGGAAAAAATCAACGAACTTCATTCGTCTCTTTGCTCTCACGCAAGCATTCTGAATGCAACTTCGAGCAAGTTGTCTCGGTGCATCAGCATACACTCGGCGGGGACGCTGCTCTCCCTTTCTCAACTGGACAAGTTTTTGAATGAGAGCATCAACATCTTCCCAAACAAGTCGTGCTACAATATAGGTGCACTTGTTGGCAACATCGTCATATCAATCAACCTACAATCCAACTCGCCTGCTACCGACACTGCTTCCAACAAGAAACGCGGGTACGACGACTCTCACGACCGAGCCCGTGAATCTGTAAACGCAGCCAGGCTACGACTTAAGAAGACAAAATCAGCTGCAGTGGACGACGACCATCTAAACTTGGCGGAAGACGTGATTGCAAACATGTTTAGAAACATCAAGGGTTTCAGTGGAGAACTTGTCATTGAATCATTGGGACTGAGCGTGTCTCCCAACAAGATGTTCAAGAGTACAAACACAGACACTGGCAACTCTTCCAGTACACAACCGCCTCCCAATTTCTCAACACGTCCTCAGCTCATTATCGCATGCCGTTTGAGCGGAGGAGTTGCCATACCACTCAGCACGTTGAAACGTGTGTTGAGTCAGAACGAAACCTTTTTTGACGGCATGATCACAACCAATGTCGACTCCTTGGGTCCAGAGTACAGACTCCCCATGAGCGAGTTGGGCAAACAAGCAGACTCCAAGGGGCAAAAGAGCATGCTTCTATTCGTTGCCGTTCCTCCACCAACCTACCCAAGGATGGTCAAGATGCCGAGGCAAAAAGGTGAAGACGGAGACGGAGACGGAGACGGAGACGACGACGAGCGACCAAGCAAGGCGAGGAGGATCTAGTCGACGTAAATGGCTTCTTCCCAACCGTCATCATCATCATCATCATCATCGTCTTCGCCGTCATCATCATCATCATCATCATCATTGTCACCACCACCTTCTACTTCCATATTCAATTCTGCAAGTCTTTTTTTCGCGCGCTGTGCTCCTGATTTATCGATTGCGTCGAGCTTGCTTAGCACCTCATCAGATAATGGATACGTTTGAAGAAATGCGTCCAATCGTTGGAATAGTATTTTGAAATTATCTTGAGACGCCGTAATCTTCTTCCAGTTGGAGTTCATGTATCGATAATATTTGAACGGGTTGAGCATAGCACCTCGAACTGTCTTTTCGTTCCTTAGACCAGTACTCGTTTCTACAGACCCGTCTTCTGGCGAGGGTGCATTCACCTTGACTTTGAACAGCTCTTTGAGCTGCATGTACTCTTTGACGTAGTCGTCATTGAAAACAATTAGTTGGTCCTTTAACTTTTGCATACTCTTGTTGAAAGGTTTCATGGTCTCATTGTATCTTGCAAGTGACTCTTTGAAACGTTTGAGGGCGTCAAAATACGCAGCTTGGCTCATTTTTCTTGGATCAGGCTCAGTTGGTTTTTTTGCAGGTGGTTTGTTTGCAACCTTCATGATCTGACTCGACACATACTTCATGTATTTGGGTGTGTTGGCAGCAAGAAACTTTTCAATGCTTTCACGGTTGTCTGATGCACATCTGTAGATTCCGTAAACTGAAACAAACGCAACGTACGCAAGCATTCTTCCAACGGGTCCAAGTGCAAAATCCGCGCTCCATCCGAGTGATGCAATCCACTGTCCACTCGTCCATCCAGCCTTTTGCTTGAATGCCACTGATCTCGGAACCAGGCCGAGTCTTGCTTTGAACCTCATGTTTGAGCCAACTGTTGCAGCCGCAGATGGATCTTTGTAATTCCAAAACGCACCTGGCACCTGAAATGCTCTTCCAAAAATCAAATGAAGTGCTTCCTTCATCATGGAAGAATCTTGTCCAGGTGATGCTATTTGTGAAAGAACACCCGACATTGTATTTGGCACCCCGGACGTTGCTGCGTTCAAACCCTTAAACACCTGAGTTTGAATGCCCATGCTTTGAAGAAGCCTCGTGGGGCCAAGATCAAACGCCTTTGGAATTGCAAAGTTGAAGATGAACAACTTTGCAGCAATGCTGGTTAATTTCCTATAGTCTCTTGCCTTGTAAGCGTCGACCACTTCTCTGATTTCAGTAATGTACCCAGCCAGCCATGTCGTTACATCTGTAACTTGATACACTTCCCGAAGCATGGCTTGGCGCTGTTCCACTGAAAACTTGGCTGCAAAGTTCATTGTCATCGAGTCCATGGATGACATCGCGTCCGTCTGGTAACCAACATATGCAAAGTACGCTTTGCATGCTTCCTTAAACTCATTGTTCAACTCTTCAGACACTACACCGACTTGAGTCATCAACTCGCAAGTTGCCATGTAGCAGACCAGGTTGACGACTCCATTGCCACTATCATTAGCAAATTGAATCGGAATGGAATCGATAAAATCTATTATGTCATCCACGAGTACACCCTCTTGAAGCTGGGTCGTTTCGTAAATTTGAACTTGAGGCCCAGCGTCTCGTGTTTTCACGTTTTCTTTGAGATTGTTTTTCAAATCATCAAGTGGAGACTCCCTTTTTATTTTACGCGTTTTTTGCAAATCTCCCTGTAGGCGATTGGAGTTTGCCGGTGAAGGACGAACCTGTGCAGACCTCGCCGAGCCAATGGAAAGAACGGTGTCCAAGGACACTGAATGTGCATCTGTCATACTAGATTTGCTTTTTTCATCGGGGCATTCACGTCGACTCATGACACGCCGATTATATCTACTGTAATTACTAAGAGTGCGCAGGAATGCTAGTTATCTTTCTACATACACAGTACAACCTCTGACAACATGCAAGTAAGCAACCCAGCTCGTTTGGCGTATTCGGTCTTTACCTGCAACGCTTCCAATAGATTTACAGCTTCTTTTGTATCCGGTACATGAACGTATGTTTCGCTGCCCCAGAGCGTATCTTCCATGCTGTGCAGCATGGCAACTGCAAGAGCATACGAGATTACCTGGCTCGATTGGTTGAGTTTCAAAGTCAAGGAAGAATTGTCTTCCGTAATGACCGATCTCGATAGCTGCAGTGCAAAAAGAAGGCGCTCTGCGTTGAATCCAATCTTTCTCGAAGTTGAGATTAGCTTGCGAAGTTTGACGGAGTCGACACCTCCATTGACGAGAGAATCCATAACGTACATCTCAATCGAAAGGTCAGCAAGGTCGTCACTGCTCTTGTTGTCGTCTGTAGCTTCATTTGAAGATGTATTGGAGGTGCTTTCGTCCATTGCTAAGTGAACATGGATCTCATTGTTCATCAAGCTAATTGACAACGGATGCCTGGAAAATTCAACTTCATTCTCTGGACCAGATGGTAGAATCGCCACGTTTTTAACGTTGCGTATTTCACCCGACGTGATTTTGGTCTTCAAGATGTCGACTGCACGTTCGAGTTCAGCTATGTTGATTTTTCGAGAGGAAAGGTTCTGTGCATGGAACTGATGGCTGGTGGGTGCATTCATCAAGCTGCTCCCCATGGCACAGTAGAAAACATTTTGAGATTGGTCGATTCCGTCCATGGAGCTGAGCTCCTTGACCAACATGTCTTTTGATTCAATGCTTCCATACTTCCATTGTCGACTTCCTTCAGTATCGATCCTCCGGTATGCCCATGAAGTTTTGGCTAGCTCATTGGAGTAAACGTATTTTGGAGATTCAGGTGTGTGAGTTTTGGGGGTTGTTTCCTTCTTCTGGTACAACTCCGTAAGGAGCGATACGATGCTATAACGGAAGCTTGAAAGCGTCCTCGAAATGTCATCGTTTGTCCTTGTGAGCATCAACTCGTGAGCGGCACTGGAAGCAACGACTGCAAGTGCTAGTTCAAGTGACTCAACTGTGGAATTACCCTTCATGAAAGAGGAAACAGAATAGAAGGATCTTGCAACCAAATGAACGAGCAAATCAGTTTCTATTGGAGTGAATGTTTGAGTTTTAGGCATAGACTTGGCAATTCGTGAGATTGAGGTTGAAAACTCGGTTATTATCTGGCGGCGTGGCAGCTTGAGGAACTCAAAGTATTCCTTTGCTCCCATTGAAACCTTTGATTGCACCTTTTGAAACATGGGCAGGTGTCGGATTGCGAGTCTTGCAACTGCTCCACCCTTGACGCATGACCACAGTATGTCGTCCCCTTCCACCAACGAAAACGTCTTCTCGTTGGAGTAGACCACTGACAAAACGGAGCTCGCGTCTTCGAGTAGTGAAGCTGCCACCTCAAATTCAGATTTTACAATATGCTCTCCTCTAAACTTCAATCTTGATCTGTGAACTACCTGTCGTACTTCTGAAACAGCCGAAGAAGCAGCAATCTCCGGTATACTGGAAGCGCCGTCCTTGTAAGCTTTGCCTGCCATAAACTGGATTGTTTGTTCAAATGGAATTCCTCTCAAGATTTGCCCGTCGTATAACTTGTAGGTGATATCTGAAGGTGGTAACAAAGTCATGGCCGACGAATCTGGAACTCGTGACCAGTCGTCATTGGAATGTACGTACATGACGTCCTTGTCTTGAATGGCATCCTTTTGAACGGAGTCGGAACTTGTCCAGTAGTACTGATAGAATGTAATTCGACTTCCGTCCATGTGATTGTAGACGACCGACGACGTGTTGGAAGATCCAAAGAGTAGATCCCTGTTTTGCAGTTGCATTTCAGTTTTTGCAATTCTGATGGCCTGCTTTGCAGATGCAAGGCATGCATTAATTGGTTGTCCTGTGAGGGCTTTACGAAACTGAAGGAAGACCTCCTTTTGCCCTTTCATTCTCTCAATCCTCAGTCGAGAAAAGGAAAACGCGTAGCTTCCTAGACGAAATGCAAACACGGCAGAATTCTTGTATAAAGGCACGTCTTTCAAAAAAGACAAGGATGGCATCCACCACGGGGTATAACTGTCGAATGCCCATTCCATTCCGTACTGAAGCGCCGACCCTCCTGCATACTGCGCAACGATTGCAAATAGACCCCATCCTCCTGTAGAGGCTCCCAAAACTGCCATCGATAACCCAGTGCCTGCCAACTGTGTGAGCACATTGTAAACCTCTGCTACTGTTGTCCACTCCTGAATGACTTCTTCTGCCTTGCTGGACACAAATATATACCCCGCGAATCCTGCAAGTCCAGCGATTGTTGTTGCAACAACAGACGCTGGACTATCCCAAGTGAATGAATCTTTCGATGCAGGAACGAGCAGTGGATCGACGAACGTGTACCCAGTAAATCTTGGGTATACAATCTTGGACGCTGAAATAAGTTGAGGTAACCGTCGAATCACGAGTTGATTGACTTTTGGAATACCTTCGAGTTGTAAGAACTGAATCTGATACTTGTCCTCCTCTTCTTGCTTTTGAAGTTCTGTTTTCTCCATGTTTTTGCGTGCCTGCTCTTCAACGGCCTCGTCCTCGTCATCCTCGTCCTCGTACAAAAAAGCATATGCGTTTGCACCAATGTCTGATTCCATACCAACGTTGACATGTAAAGAGTGAACAGATTCCAAATTGATGCCAGTCACACCTGGTGTGGTTGCTGGAGGAATGGCCTGAGGATTTGCTGGGGGAATGGTCGGGGGGTTGGCCGGAGGCCCAGCCACAGGCACAGCTGGAGGCTCAGCCGAAGGAGTGGCAGATTCATCACCTGGTTCAAAGTTTAAACCGTCACGTCTTCGAGTTGGTGGCGTATCCTTGTTGACACCAACAGCGTCAAGAATCACCTTTGCAAACTCTTTCGATTCCTTGGAATCAAATCCAACTTCATCTTCCCTTGGCTTTGGCAATATTTGACGTGCCATGATTCTAAGCTCTGCAACTCGTTCTTCAAGTCTGCATGGGTCCAAGTCAAATTTTTTGATAACTTTGTCTATCTTTGCTCCAAATGCCTTGTTCATCAAGGACTGTGTCACGAATTTCATTGCGTCTACAATTCCAGATAGTTTGATGCCTTGGTTCTTGTAGTAGACACGTTTCAAAAACGCAGAGTTGAAGTAACCGTCGAGTTTGGCCAACACGTCCATTGTCCTATTTATGGCCCCTCGAACGCCTAATTGAGACTTTGTGTGAGTAGTGAACATGCATTCTACAAAGCTTGTGGCTGCCTTGTCCAAATCTTCAACCTGGCGAACCGCATTTGTGTACACTGCATGAGCTTCGTATGCATCTTCCTCTGGAGCTGTGATGCGTAGCTTGAACGACTTGCTTGAATTGGAAGATGCCGTAGATTCAAAATCACGAATCTCAACATCGATTCTTGAACTCAAGTTTGTACGCCTTCTTATCTCAGTGTTGAGACGATCGTACACAAATGCATACGGGCGCGTTGTCTTCTTGAGGTACTCATCTTCCTTTTGAAAGTAATCCAGGTTCTTTTTGTTCAGTTGCTCTTGAAGTGTTGTATTACCAAGCCTTGCAGCTTCTGTGGCTTGCTGCTCAAGGTTGTCAAATGTATCAACCTCGTAATCGCCTTCAACATCTTCTTGTGTAATGTAGCCTGCATACTCATCACTGTCAATGTCTGGAGCCAATTTTCTTTCTGGAACTGGTTTCGTAGTGAAAACGCCATCATCGGTGCACCGCTTTACAACGTACTTGGAACGAATGGTATGAAACATTTCGTCTCGTTCTTGTTTGCTCCAGTAATCCCCACTTACTTGTCGGTTCGAATCCAACAAGAATGACGTGGTTGGTAATGGATCTGCAGTGTGCAGCGCGTCAAACAGCGCCAATGCCTCTGGATTTTGAAAGTAAGATTGAAGCGCAAAGCGCATCATTGTCATTTGACGTTCAAGAGAAGCATCTGCTCCAAGTTCTTTTTGCACCATAATGCACACTTGTTCGAGAGTCAAAAAGAGAGACGTTAGTTCTTGAACACCAGAAGTGTTCTTGCCTCCGATGACAAAGGAACCTTTTGCTTTTCCATTCGAAAGGTCGTTTGGATCACGTGTAAACCTCTCCGAGTAGTAACTCGGTCTAGCCGGTTTTGAAACAGTGGCACTCAATTTGTAGAGGCCGAGATTCACCCTTGATTTGTTGTCGGACACCAATGCATTGTTGACTTTTGACAATGCACCAAGCGTATTATCCAATGGCCTTTTGGCAAGCTCCCAAGCTTTGTATTCATAATATGACTTTTGCCTCGCATCAAAAACAGATTGTTTTACTCCATTTGCCACTGAAGCGAATGCGTTGAAAGCAATGACAGCTTGGTTTGTTTCTCGTTGGCGTTGGGCAGCATCAAAGGACAAAATTCCAAATGCACTTTGAGCTGGAGCTCTAAACGGGTACTGCAACACCGCAACATTTGCGGATAGGTCTGTTGTTCTGTAATCGGATATGTTGAATGTCACATCCATCTTCTTCTCGCTGTACTCGTCTCTGTCTTCATGCTCCTCTGTATTTAGTATCTGAGTGAATGACCCGGTCGCACTCATCGGCCTGAGTGCCTCTTCTTCCAGGCGGATCGAAACTACGACTGGACGAACGAGTGTCGTTTTGCTGATTGCCTTGTCGATTGCAATGGCAGGCGGCAAAGTGCAGACCAGGGTTCCTTCTTCATCTTCAGCGTCTTTCAGCCCAAACTCCTTTGACTGTATTACTCCGTCTATGATTACAGACCAAGTGTCGTCTTGAGGACCGTTGACTCCACGAACAATCTCAACTAGGATTGGATTGCCCTCATCGGTGTTGACAAGCCTGCCCGACTTGCCACTTGCCTTTCGGATGGCGGTAGTGTACGGCTTCAACCCAATTCGCCTCATTGTACTGTTTGAGGCTGCAAGCTGTTTTTCATCTTTGCCGTCGTTTTGAAACTGCCATGCACTGAGTGCGTCGTCGTCGAAGAAACGAGGACTGTCAAGCACTGATGGGGCTGGATCACTTTGTACATTTTTCATGGCACTACTCTTTATATAATAAGCCTAAAATCCAAGCTTATCTATTAGAAAGGCTTGTCGGTTGCAAATGAGTGGCTCGTCGCTTTGTAATGAGCGCATCAAGCGTGCCAAGATAGAGGAACATTCAACATTTGTCGACACTCTTGTATGCCTCATGAAAGACGCCGCAGAGTCTAGTGGAACACGGACGTCAACTCAAATCGCACAGAATATGGACACTCCCGTGATAAAAGTGTCTGATCCTGATCGAGTTGTTAAGGCGAGATTTGCGTTGGCGGCAGACGACGGAGCGTACTTACGTCAAAACGTGGTGCCTCTTCAAACTGCTTACAATAACAACGAAACAGATGACGCGTTTTCCATCGGTGCATCCAACAACATTTCCTTCTTGGGAGAATCTGGTAGGCGCGGTGTTCTCGACGCCCTTGAACAGGAACTCGAGTCTGACAAGCAAAAATCCATGAAAGAGTTTGAAACGTGCCTGGACTACGTTTCCTGGCTATTGTCAATCAAAGAAGTGCGTCTTTTTGCGGAACACATTTTTTCTCAACGGTCGGGTGTACAATACGAACTACAGGTACTCAAGTCATTTGAGAGTGGAGATGCAATGTTTGCTGCGAACAAGTTCAAGGAAATCGGGCCAAGTGGAGCTTCTTCAATCAGCGTCAAGATTAGCATCGCCAAAGTGGTTATGATGATTTTTGGACGCTGTCACGACTTTATGACTTTACAGCGTCAAATCGTTGTTAGTGGAGGCGTCGAACAACTCTACGAGGCAATCAACAAGCTCACAGTCGCGGGAAGCCTTTCCAAATATGCATTCGATAAGGACAGTCTGCTTATTCCAGAGCTTGAGGTGCTTGCAAATAAGTTTGATGGTTCCGCCACCAAAGGCAACATTCAAAGGACTGGAACAGACATAGACGCAATGCCAATGCACACTCTTGCCAGTGCTACGGTTGTTGGAATGGAAAATGTCAACACGACTTCCGACATTGGGACGTTTATGGATTATTACGACACTAACGCCGACGAAAACAGTGGAGTTTATTCATACCTGAAAGAAAAAGCGAGCAATTGGTTTGCGTCATTGGCGTCGTTAACACGGACCGTCACAAGGCAACAGCTCATAGATGGTACTGCGACAACAAGTACAGATTTGCAGCCGTCGCAACAACAACAGCTTCCGGCTGCACCTCCACCTCCACTTCCACCTCCACCTTCATCCTCTCAATCGTCTGCGCCACCTTCTGCACCACCCATTGATGGAACCGACATTCAAAGAGTCCAGTCTGATATGTGTGAGATACCAGAGATTACATCTGTATCTCAAAAGTCGGCGTTCATTGCACTTTCAAAGGGGATTTCGCAGATGAGAGAAGACGGAGGTGTGATTGCAATGCTCCAAGAAAATGACAAGGCTCTAGTTGAAAGGAGAAGGGGGATCACTCCTTTCTTTTCTTCTGGTACATCTCGCCGACTTCCAGTTCGATATGGGAACGAACAGGACTATTGGAAAAAGCACCTGTTCCCTTCAAATGGAAACTTTGCAAAGTACACCGAGATTAGTGACATCAGAAACGACATCGACTTTTTGACGGACAAGAGCAACAATAAATACGGTCCTCTTACAAAGATGGCATATCGTTCCATACCGAGCAATGACGGCTCGTTTCCAATTCCATATTGTATTGCACGGGGTCTATGCGCAAAACCACCACCTCACTTTAAGAAGACAGATTCTGAAAAGGCAAAGGATACGTTCCAATACAATGTTCCTGGAATACCCTTTCCCGAACTTGGCAAACTACCGTACAATCGATATCAGTATGCTGAAAAGACTCAAACTGAATTTGAGACTGAAGATGGTTACATCTTCAAGACCCTACAGGAACGCAACTTGTTTGAAAACGACCTTGTCCCTCCAGACGAGGAGGCACGACAGGAAGCGTTCAAGACAAATAAGTCTTATTACATTGAGCAGGCTGAATTCGCGAGATGGGCGCCAGTGCAGGACACGAGAACAAGGGCTGGTCTTGTAGGTGTATCAAAGCCAGAAGATGAGGCTGTTGCAACGTGTGTAGTCTATGAAACTTTGAAAGACATGCTCGCTTACATGGAATCCAAGACAAAGGACAGGCCCAAGAAGAATCTGATGCGCGGCGCAGCAGCAGCTGCAAAGGTTGAGCAGATGCAGTATATGAAAACTGTGTTCGAGGTCAAGAATCTCGACAAACTCACTCCTCCTGTCGTTCTTGGCCTGAGTGATTACTCAGTAACAAATCGGCAAAGCTTCATCTTCTTGACGCGTCCAGTCGCCGTGTGCTTTGACATGAACGAGGACTATAAACTTTTAGATCACAATGTCTTGTATCCATGCGATGCTGGCTTGGCTCAATTCAGCATCAAGAACGATTTAATGGATTGGACAGACGACAACATCATAGAGTTTTATGAACCAGAGACCAAGTTGATACTTGCTAAAAACGTGGATGCGCTGTACGATATCAGGTTCTTCAAACAAGTGCCACAGTCTCTTGATTTTCACAGTGGGGTACTCAGAAGGATATTGAAGACCCCAAACGCAGAAAGGAATACTATTCCAATCTATGTTGCAAACCCACCAACGTTTGAAGGCGTTCCCAAGAAGGAGTTCAAAACAGGTGTCTTGAACTACCAAGTCGAAAGGAAGGACCCTCGTCTGTTTTGCGAACGTATCGATCATGCAGCTGTTCTCAGGTACATGGTTCAACTTGGAGATGCTCTGGAAAACATTGACAATGAAAAGAAACGCATCAATGAACTCAAAAAAACGTACATTGATAAAGATGGACACTCAGTGGCAAAGCAACGTCGAGACGTTGTCTGGAATGATGCATTGAGGGAAGCATCCATTTCCAGTGATCGTCTCTACGCTTTTGTGCGCCAACTGAGCGGCGTCATCAGCGAATCGATTGATTCGGTATGCATGATTGACGACGGGATGTTGGTTCAGCACCAGAACAAACTCAGGGAACGGAGATCAAGAATATCCGAGAGAGCGGCGTCAGAGCACATCAACTTGGTGAAGGGAGTGTTTGCTGCAGTGTTGCGCGAAAGTGGACTCACGCTTGGAATCGGAAGTAATGCACAAAAGGGTGATATTGGGGAGCTCAAAGTGGTGTCCAATACCCTCAGGAAGCAAGTGTCCGAGCTTGCACAGGGCCAGGGAACGGAAGGCTTCTTCGGCAACAGCGTGCGCATGGAACAACTTCTTTCAAACGGAACTGGAGAACTTACTCTCGTAGAGCTCTTCCAAAAACTGCAGGATGTTGGACATGCACTCCAAAATGCAGTTGCTATATCCACGTCAGAAGAACAGCCGTACAATGGGGTGAGTATGGACTTTCTCTCTGCGCCTCGCAACTCGATGATGCTTCGCTACAAGCCAGAAGCATTGGCCGCGATCCGGCAAGCGTTTGAAATCTTTCAACGCGAATTTGCGACTCGATATGGAGCCATGCACACTACAATATCGGCGTACGAGCTAATGGAAGGCAACGATGAGTCGCTGAGCACTCACTTTGCAACGTTTTGTGCGCACATGTTGGTGCACTCTCGCATGTTTGGATCTAGCACTGCCATGTACATTGGACAATGGCCGTCTGCAGCAAACGCACAGCAGCTGAAAATCGGGTTGGAAAGGCTTTGCAGAGCTGCATACTCGTACAGAATGTCGTGTTCGAGGCCGAGATTCTTGGACGCAAACGGAAGGGAAGAGTACTTTAAGCGCGCGACGAGCATGCAGACGAGGATGTGGTTTAGGTGACGCAATAAAGGCGCTAGGACCTTGATTTTGTAAACCGTGTATGTAAGTCTTCTTGTAAAAAAATGTACACACCACGACACCGACAGCGAAAGGTCATGAAACCTGTTGTTTTCTGCAATCAACAAACACAACAAACACAACAACCAAGCCAACCAAGCCAACCAACTCCTCCTCCCTTGAAAAAAAACAATGGGGAGGAAGACGTCGGTGCCTGCAGTACAGACACTCCCACCGCTGCTTTCGAAGACTCTCCACAAATACCAATACCTCCATATATTCCCGAAACTTGGGCGTCTTCACAGCATCCAGGAGCGCGACCGCCAAGCCCAAACACACAACATCAACAAGCAAAACGTCCGAGGATGAGTTCGCTTGTCGTGGATAGTGTCCTCACGTCGTGCAAACGCATTGATCCTGGTGCTGAGCTTGCAAGCGCAACCTTTACCCAAGATGGCGAGACGCTCGTTCGTGTACGAACTGGGCTAACCTGCAGCATCAACTCTCTCAAACAGGCAATTTGCAACACGATGCCATTGTGCGGTACAGAAGTGGTAGATTCTCCACTGGACGGAACAACCGAGATTGGTGTAATTGTTCCAACACAGTCCATGGAACTCAGAGCAGCAAGGAATTTGATTCGGAAGAAGCCAATTCCTAGAGTGATTGGACATCTTGGATTTGTGTGTTTTGTGTTTGGGCTCTGCGCGTGGACCGTTTCGCTTGTGGAAAGTCTCAGTGCATCCGACACTCGCGAGCTCTAAAGGAATGTCGATATCAACATGAAATCATTAATATAAAAAGGAAGGGAGTTTGTTATGAATATTGCAGGAACATGCTCTGCAGCATTGGAAAATGAAACGTCTCAAACACTCGCCATTGTTCTGTCCATTGTGTTTACACTGTACATTGGCTCCGCAATACTGCTTTCATCGATTCAGATTTACACAATCACCTCAGAATCGACTTTGAATCGATCAGATAGACTGCAACCGAGAGAAAGTGTAGGAATTCCGTTGATAGAGTCTAAGACTTGACGTTTCAAAGAATCAAGTTTCCTCCACTCAACTCCCTTTTCACATCTAAACACGCGCGTCACACTTCGTCGTCGTCGTCGTCGTCAAGCTCAGCCACGTCCTCCCCGACCTCGTCTTTCACCTTGAAATCAGCCTCCTCATCGTCGTCAAACTCGTACTTGGAAAGTTTCATCGCCGCCAACGAGTTGACAAAGTCTGCGTACCGAGATTCAAAGGGACCTGGCGCCGACGATGACGCATTTGACGCATTCGACGCATTCGACGCATCCGCCTTGCCAAGCAGTTTTTGCTCGGCATTGCGCTGCTTGGCAAGTTTAAGAAACTCCTTGCAAAGAGTTGGTCCTGTGTTTCCAAACACAGTCTCAATCGGCCTTGCCTCTCTCTCTCCGTTGCGCACACAGTCGTAGAAGAAACGGCGAATGTATGCTTGGTATTCTGGTACGTCAAGTACGTCACGAATCTGGTTGTTGACGACAGTCCACGCGGCGTACTCTTTCGTGCTCCCCATCCTGGTGAGCGAAGCATCAGATGTCTTCTTTCCAGAGTCGCCAATCACCATCTTGCTCACTTTGGAAATCACGCTGAAGAACTCGTACTTTTCCTTTTGAGGAACGACTTGCCCAACATACGGAATATTGGGCCTTCCACCAGTGCGCCCGTCCGCTTGCTCGTTCTGGCGAGAGTCGCAACCAATGGTGACAACGGTGTCCACGAAATCGCAAAACTCATTGGAGCCTACGATCTGGTCGCAAAGTGTGACCATGTAAACCTGGCGCTCATTCTTCAAAAACTCGCAGCGAATCTCGCGCATCTTTGTGGAAAGTTTGTCCGCGCTCATGTCGATGAGGTTGAAGATGATGGTAGGCGCAGTCGTATCCTCCGCGTGCGACATGCAGTAGGTGCGAATCTTGTCGAGGCCAGCAAACACTTGTTTGACGTTTAGGACAACGAGGACGCACTTGAAGTGGTCTACGTTGTCGTCGAATGTGAGTGGCATGACCGATGTGACCTTGCGCATAGATTGTTTTTTGGGACGCTTCGTGTCCCACGCGAAATGCTCGTCTTTGCAGTTGAAGTTTGCGTCCAGGAGCTGGACACAGTCTTCCACGATACGGTACGGCTTGCGACATGCAAGAATGATGTTGGCCGACAAGTGAACAACATCCCTGTTTGCATTCCCTGTCCTGGCAGATTTGTTGTCGACCGTTCTGTGCACAACCACTTCATACTGTCCACGCTTTGTATTGGCATTGATCAAATCGGTAAACGTTGCAAACATGATGTCACCTTTTCCAGCGTACAGTGGGCTGAACAGGATGATTTCCTTGTTGAGCGAATCCCCGGCGTCTTCGAGAATGCAGCAAGTATGTGGTTCGCGTGTCCCACCAAGCGGGTTGCTTCCAGTCTTCCAAGAACCGCGCCCAAGCAGCTCTTTCTTGTCATCCTCTGTGAGTTTGATAACGTACGGGTCGCGAATACGCTCGAGTTCGTTGATGTTGACAGTTCCATATCTGCAACGAGGAGTTGAAGAGGGAAGTGGACTGAGTGTCGTGTACAGCATTTCCATGTTCATGCGGATGGCTTTGCTGTTTTTGGACGGATTTCTGTGCTTGGCGCTTGTAAAGAGAAACCGAAGTGCACACTTGACTTTGGACTTGACTCCCTGCGAAACGAGGCCTGAATGAATTGTTTGGACGGCTTTTCCGTACACAAAGGGAGCCGGTTTCGCGATTGCGCCCTGGTGTTCATCAATATGCAGGAGCAAGTCGGTGACATTGTTCTTGACTACAAAGGCAGTCAAGGGAGTGATGAAGGGAGCAGAATCCTTGTCGAATGGTTTGACCCATGCCTGAAAGGCGTCCTGTGTAAGGTACATGACGCAAATGCCCTCGGATTTCAAAAGTTCCTCAGAAATTCTTAATGCGGCTTGCTTGGACGGAGTCATCTCGTGCGTCAAGTTGGATGAGCCCAGTTCTTTGCACTTTTTGGTCTCAAACGAACGACCTTCTGCAGAAACAGACAAGACGAGCGTCGTTCCGCGTCGTTTCATGCTCTTCTTGGTTGCGTGAAAGGAAGAAAAAGAATTGCCTGACATGATGGTTTTGCCGATTCCAGGCGCTCCGATGAGCTCGGCAAGACAATCTTTAAAGAGACGGCGAACAATTTCTTCCGAAATCTGCTGCTGCTTTGGGCTTGCGTCAATGGAGGTGGTATGCACAGTCTGATTTGGAGGCTTCTTCTTGAACACAACTCTTGTAACATTGACGCGAGGGGAAGAGGGAAAAGTGGCAGAGGTGGAAGACGTGCTTGTAGAAGAAGGAGCTTCTTCCTCAGCTTCTGTAGTCCGGATTCTGCGCGAGGGCTGACTGGAGGTCGCAGGAGCAGGTCGCTTCTTTGGCATAGATATCCAGATATCCTGGCTCGTTGGACGCTTGCTGAGATACGACTGCGAGCGATCTACTGCAAGTGGTCAAAATAGATCGCAAGCGACCTGATATGGACCGCTTGTTTTTACTAGTGGTTTCATAAGGGGGTCTACCTACGGTAGCATGGTTTTGTACATTTTACCCCGACACAGAGTGGGGGTTTTGTACAAGCATACATCGTGCATATTTTCGACCGCTCTCGTATCGCAGCGCGCAGGAGCCTAACAAAGTTTGCAATCATGATTCAAATTCTCGGATTTGTCGAAGAATTGCAGCTCGCACAAGACCTGTTTTTTTCAAAAAACTCGTCCCCTCCCGTCGAGTTTTTTTACAACTTCTTGTGTGGCAAGTCGCCAGAACTCAAGCCACTGGCAAAGAACCCACACCGCAAACGGTTCTCATCCACCGAGATGGCAAAGCTGTCGCAAGTAGGGAAGGACTTGGGTGCCGCCCTCGTAAAGGCGCTGCTCGGCGAAGACTCCGATCACTGCGTCGAGTCTTGGAAAGCCAGTGGGTTGCAAATCGCGCCTCTGAACAGTTACCCTTGGTCGTTTTCTCACGTGATCATGAACATTGAAAATTCGGAGACTGGTACAAGTACATCCGTTGACCCCTCCATTGCCCACCTCGAACAGCTTGCCTCCCAAGCCACGTCGAATATGCACATGAAGTCGCTGCTCGAGCAGCACCACCCGCAAAAAAAGCCGCGCCGCTTCCTAAACAACGATGAATGTTCCATCCTGCTCCAGCTGCACGAGCGCCTCTCCAACGACAAGAAGGCCATTTCCAGGGCTGCGTCAAGTGTACCGAATGGAATCACGTCCGGGTCGGGCTGGCAATCCAAGCTGTCGCAGAGATTCGATGTGTCCATCTGCACAAAGCCTTCCAAGTCTTCAAAAAAGCTGCTGCTCTCCGAGGAGGACGGCAAGGCCTTTGCCTCCAAATCCGACAGGTTTTCGGAGGCGCAAATTAATGCAATCAACAGCATCGTCACCGCGCAATCGGATGGGTACAAGCACGTCATCCTCAACGCCGTCCCAGCTGGGTCCAAGACGGAGTGCCTGACGTACGCCATCACCCTACTCACGCTGATGCATGGGCCGGACGCCATCTTAAAGCCGCACTTTTTGCAGACGTTTACCAAAGCAGCCGTGTTGGAGATGGAATCCAGACTGGCGTCGGCCAACTTGGACAAGAGTGCGGTCGCCATGAGCCGACTGCACAATTACAAGTCGCGCGGAACGCAAATCTACAACCTGCACCGCGCGCAGACCAATTGCCAAATCGCGGTTGGGCAGTTCTTCCGCCACATTGGGTTCAAGGAAGAATTCAAAATCGAAACCTTTGACGAAACGTTTCAAGACGACGACGAGGAGCTGCTCTTTGAGCAGAGCCTCGGCCCCAGCAGTGGTGAGGAGGAGGAGGAAGAGGACGAGGAGGACGAGGACAGTGCCAAAAACAAGAAAGAGGAAGAGGAAGAAAGGGACGACGCCTTTGCCGACGCCCAAGCCGCCAACAACAATCGCGAATCTCGTCTGTGCCAAGCGCGCAACGTGATTCGCAAGCACTTTCCCGAGTGGGAACGGCTTTCCGCGCCGTTGATGGAGTTCCTTCCCATGGAATTGCGCGAGAAGCTGCGCAACATTCCCAAAAACGACGCGAGCTGCCTCGACGAGATTGGCTGGCTCTGCGAAACCATCATCCGCGACGAAGCCGCATTGGGGACGCTGGACCCCGTCGATGCCTCCAAATTGAAGGAGGAATATGGCAATTGGCGCTCGCGCTCGCTTACCAATAAAACGCACTTGGACTTGGCAAAGGCAGTGTGCAAAATCGCAATGGAAAGCCTTGATTCGGATTCGGATTCGGAGACGGAGTCCAACAAACCCAACAAACCCAACAAGCACAAAAAGCCCGACAATTCCTCGTTGAGCGTGCCTCATATGGCCAAAAAGATGAACGCCGTTCACGAAGCGGCACTGCTGCAGGTTTCGAATGGAGATGAAGTCGTGCACTCGTTCCCATTCGACCCCCAATACGAAGAGTATGTGAATGAGGAGATGGCAAAGGACTGCGGAATGTCGTTGAAGAAGCTGCTGGAAGTGATGCGAGCATGGGACAAGCACCTTATCGACAAGCGCCGCGTCACGTTTTCGATGATTCAGTTTGCGGTTTACCGCACCGTCCTGCGCAAAAGTGGCTTTTCGGATGGGAAGCTCACTCGTTCCATCGACGAGGCGCAAACGTGTTCCAGATCGATTATCGAATCCCACATTGCGCTGGCAGATGAGCAGAGCTACAAGGGGATTTCCATCCTGGCGGGACAGCCAGAGCAAGACTTGATGGGCTACGCTGGTGGGTGTGGCGACTTTGTCAGCCTGGTTTCCGACATTGTCGAAAACCCGATGACGGTGCTGCACATTCGCCTGTGCGTCAACTTTGCGACGCCCAACACGCACATTGTGGGCATTTACAATCTGCTCGCACCAGCTTGCGGCACCCCCGACCCGATCATGATGCTGCCACGTCCAGGCGCCGCGGCCGGAGCGCAGGTTCGGATCGTGGTTAACAGATTCGACCCCACGCGCGTCAGGAAGCAGAAGCAGATTCGCAAGCGCAAGCGTCCCGAAGGCCCGCCCAGCCAGGTTGTCACCGGCCGGTCGAACCGCGACCTCTTTGCCAAAATGGAAGATGAACAGGCTCAGAATCCGCAGACAAAGACCTACGTGACCATCCGCACCAAGTACGCCGACCAGGTGTTTTTGCACTTGGCCGACGAGATGCTGGTGCTTGCCAAGTCGCAGTCGGAAAGGATCAAGAGCGTACAAGTCCTCTCCCGCATCAACATGAAGCGCACTCGCATGCTCTTCATTCTGAAAAAGGTGTTCCAATCGCAAGAGGCCATGAACCTGTTGCCAGACGAAATCAACCTGTCGACGGTGCACCGCTCGCTTGGGACGCGCGCCGACCACGTCTTTGTTATCGGGTTTGCAAACACGCACTTTTTCCACGACCCCGCGCAGGAATTTCGCATTCTGATGGTTGCTGGCTCGCGCCCACGCCACACGCTTTCGATTCTGTACGCCGAGAAGCCACCGCCGATTCCGACGGGAAATGGTGGCAAGGGTGACAAGGGTGGCAAGGGTGGCAAGGCAAAGATTTCCACTTTGATGGCACCCTTCCAGTTGGAGAATGCATTCACTAAGCTGCTCGAGTCCGCTTCTAAACCCGACCAGCCCGACTGCTTTCAGCTCGTCGAAGGCAACGTTTCACACCTGATTCCGCTCATATCTCCCGATGTGAGCGCACCCGACGTGGTGGGACAAGCCAAGCAACCCGAGCAAGCCGAAACGGCAGACGCCATCCAACTCGCCATCCAAGCGAATTTCCATGAGTTTTCGGAGACGCCGCCGACTGCAGAGTGAGAAGAAGCGGGTACGAATGTGTTGTGATGTGAAACGAAACGTTTCACCACAAGTTATAAACGGTTGTGGAATTAAATCGAAAGTGGAAAATTAATTAAAACAAGAGGTACGCAGTTTCTTTTCTCATTCCACTCAACAACAACTTCTACTCGTGTTTGAAACGTCTCCATGTAACGTAACAGATTCGTCCGTTTTTGGGAGAGTTTGGTTGAACTCTGCAACTTGCAAGATACGTTTCACTCCTTCCTCGAATGCCAACTTCACACCAGAACCTGTAAATGCAGACGTTTCGAGGTAGCAAGCGCACTCGTTTGCTGCAGCGAGTTCGATTGCTTCTTGGCGCTCGACAAGTCGTTGACCTTGTTTGTCGAGCTTGGTGCCGATTAACAACTTGACAACGTTTGGACTTGTGCTGAAACTTGTTGCCAATTCATCAAACCAAAATTGAGTTTGACGAAACGTTTCGTAGTTTGTAATGTCAAAGCAGAGAAGGATTAGGTGAGCTCCTCGGTAAAAGGACGAAGTCAAGGACCGGAACTTTTCCTGTCCTGCTGTATCCCACACTGACAGTTTTATCCTCTTTTCTTTTACAACCAACGTTACACTTCGAACGTCCGAACCAATAGTCGAGCTTCTGTCGTCTATAAACGGTTCGTCACACAGCGATCCAACAAGACACGATTTTCCAACTCCACTTTCGCCTACAACCACGACCTTGAACACTCTGTCGTGTCCGCGAATCTGCCTTCCGTTTACATGCATTTTCTACACACAATGCTCAATATCGCAATGCTCGATATCGGGGGGTGGGGGGGTGGGGGGGGTTGTCTGTTACGAGACATGCTTCTTCTTGTCCTTTTGCACTGTCTTGTAGAGTAGCGAGCTTCTTACGCCGATGTGGAAGCAGCAGCAGCAGGCGGAGGCGCGACCGCCGAAACGCAGTAAACAATCGTTTTTGCGGCGAGGAAGTCGGTGATTTCAATCTTCTCCTCCTTGGCCGCGGCCTCGACCATTTCTTCACCCTGTTCAATCGTCACTGACCCAGCTTCGGCCACAATCTCGCGGCAGCCCTCAAACAGCACAAAGTAATTCTTAACCGGCCGGTCGAGCGGAGACTTGGACATTGCAAACTTGAACCCAGACTCGGAGATCGCCTGGTATCCAGAAGCCTTGAGTTGGGGAAGCGAGACGTTGACGTCGGTGCGGCCGTCCTTCTCCTTGATGTTGGGAACGTCGGCGTCCGGCTCAAAGACGAATTGCGTGGCGCCGCCGCACATCTTCTCCTGAATCCACTTTTCGGTGACCGGCATGGCAACCTTGGGAATGGAAGTGAGCATGTCGACCGAAAACGACTCCGGGAAGCAGCACTGGATACCGTCTGTCGAAAACGGCTTTGGGCAAATCTTGGCCACGGTTGCAATGTCCGCGTCGACGAGCAGCTCCTTGGCCGCCATCTCGGCCTTGGACTTGACGAGCGTGCCGAGCGTGCCGCAAAAGGTGCGCATGTTGAGCTTGATGCCAATCGATGCAAACCTGCCAGTGGAGAGGATTGGGTTGCTTCCCTCTTCGAGGCGCTTGAGCGCAACGTCCTTGTCCGCCACGAGGAAGAGGGCGCCCTTCAAGTTGATGGCAGCTCCCTGAAACTCAACCTCGCGCAAATCGAGCGTGACAAAGCTCTTGGGAATGGTGTGAACATTGTGCTGATCAAGGAGGTCGAGAATCACCGAAGGCATCGGCATCGCAGCATGCTTTCCAAACTGAACGAGGGGGGCGCAAAAGGCGGGCTTGTCCTGGGTTGGCATCATGGTTGGAATGAAGAGCAGGCCAGCTCCGGACGCAATCTCGTCCGGGGACGTGTCCTTGAGGCGGAGGGCGTGCGAGTCCAAAATCTTGGCATTCGCTTCCTCGTCCGCCGACGAGGCGCGAAGGGTGGCGGCGAGAGACTCGCACGACTTGGACAAGTTCTGAGTCAGGCTAGACCACATCCGGTGGAAGAGCTGCGCCTGCTCGGTGCGCGCCTCGTCGGCTCCGAAATCGGCACCAAAGAAGCCGTTGGCGCACTGGGAGGCGATGAACGCACCCGCAAGTGCAGACTCTGAAGTCATAAACTCGTTGATCAGCGTCTCCGTGGTGTTGATGGAGTCGAAATCGTCGCGCAGAGGCGTGACGCGCGCCGAGTTGAGCCAGAGGGTGCGTCCATCGGCACCGAGATTGGCAACGTTGCCCGCAATCTCCACGACGGCGCCTGGCTTGATCAAGTCCAGGTCCGGCTTCTTGGCATTGTTGACGTCATCGCCGCCAGGGGCGGTGGTGTAGATGGACGTCTTGATAAAGCCAAGCCACACCGTCTTGTGTCCCTCCGAAAGCGACATGGTACGCGGGGGCGCGGGAGCCTTCTTGTCCACCCCGCCACCTCCTCCCTTGCCCCTGTTGGCGAGCGCGGCCTCGGGACCGTCGTCTGCGCCAGCCTCGTTGGAAGTGGGCTTGATGGTTGGGAGGAGAAAGGCCATGCCCGGAATCCCCGAATCGACGCAATCAGGGGCGCCGTTGGTGCGAACCATGCGGGTAATGGCGGTGACTTCGAGCTTGGGAACGGTGGTGCCCTCCTTTTTGCCCTTGACGGAAATGGCATTGGTGCCAATGACGATGGCCTCGCACGCCACCATGGGGGTGGATCCATTCGAGGACTTGAGGGTGCGAGTCGGCATGGCGCCCTCGCTCTTCATTGCGGCAAGGAAGGCATTCTTGCCCTTTTTCTTGTCCGACTCGACATCCATCGAGGTTGGGGACACCGATCTCTTGTCGCCGACAGTCTTTACGGTTTTTGAAGCCGCGCTTGAAACACTTTTAGCCTTTCCGGACATGACCAGCTAGCTGCGATACGCGTGAGCTGCGATCTATTGCGGGTGTAAAGATTTTCTCTGGCCACCCTTTTGGTGTCAGGTAAATCTGGTGAGTCTACACCAACACCTACACAACCTTCTGTTACATTCAGACCGCGCGCAAACGTTTCGCTGCAGGCGCCTTTTGCGCATTCGACTTGCTCGTGCGAATGTAAAATGGAAAGGATTCTGTCTTCAAAACAAGAGGTTCGTTGGCTGTACTCTTTCGAATGCCAGTTGCAGTTGCAAGGATTTTGAACGCCTTGTTTTTTGCATGCACGTTTTTGAGTCCAAATTTTGCAAGAACTGCAAAGTTGGAAGACGAAAGTGTACGCAAATGGTGTATTCCAATCTTGATGTGAAGCCGAACGGATTTGCCTTTCCCATACACTTTTTGCATGGCGACTTCTGGAGTCATACCGCCAAATGGACACTCTATATCATGAGGAAGGCCAGTTTCAATTTCAACAAGCTCGAAATCCAACGTCGGTGGGCTTGCAAAGTAAGCGTGCGACGGCACAGTCACGTTTTCGAGCTCGTCGTCAATCTTCGACTCAAATGTTATAATGGAGTCCACGTTTTTGGCCCCTTCACATGTGTGTGCCGCTTCAAAGGCGTGCACGTCGCTTCTCGAAGACGTGTCGGTGCTGGAGTCGGTGCATACATCTGTCCTTTGACGTTGGTAGCAAAATCCAACCGCAAGCGAAATCTGTGTATCCTTGTGAACAATGGAGTTGCCATTTGCGTCCTTCATGTGTGGAAAGAAACCAGGAAGCTCGTAGATGCAGAGAGACGGCATTCTCTTGCGAATCAGACTCTGAATGTCTACCCCCCACTTTGTAGTTTGCAAAAGTCTCGCCATCTCGCGCGGGGCTAGGTGTCCAACCACGAATTTGAAGAGGTCCGCCGTCGAAAACACGTCGACAAACAAACCTGGTTTCAACGTTCCCTTCTTGTTGCGGAAACGAACCAATGAGTTTTGAATGCGCCGATTGTACCGCTTTCCTTCTAAAAGGTGTCGAAAGCGTTTGAGTATGAGTTGTCTCATCGCGTTTTGCCCGTTCAATACTATGAGAAGAGGGTTTTGCTCCTGAAAGTACAAGTTGAGCTTCTCCATTGCATCGTCGTCCGATTGTACGCACTTTGAAGGCCCAAGTGCCTTTGTTCGCAATAGCTCATGCGTAATCTTTTCAGAGTCGTGCCGTCCGTACTCGAACTGTCTCTCCATTGCGTCCACGTCGGATTCAATGTCTAAATTCTCTCCAAATGCATTTGAAGGCAGTGAAAACTCTCCATGCTTGTGAGACGTTCCAGTAGGGTGTGGATTTACCCATGTATCATTTCCAACGAGCATCCACGAATTTGCAAAACGCTGGCGTGGTGACGTTTCACCAAGTTCGTCAGCCGAAACCACGCGTCCAATGAACGTGGAGCATGCGTATTGAAGCGGTGTTTGTCTTTCTTCTTGTGCACGAGATTCACTGGAATACGCTTCGTAAGAGTACAAGGATGTATGATCGGTGCTCGAAAATGCGAGAGACGGCGCGCGTTCCTGCGCTTGCTCGTCAAATGGTGGCAACCTAGACGCAATGTCGCACTGTGCAAATATCATAGATTTGCGTTCACGAATGTGATTCTCGGTAGGAATGGCAAAGGAAATCGCACGCTTGTAATCGAGAGAGTCTTGATTAATATGCAGATGCCAATTACTCGAGTGTGTATGAACTGCCAACTGGTAAGCCATCGACCTCATTGCTGCATCGAGCTCCGCCTTTTCTCGTTGCTGCTCAGCAGCCTGCAACGATGCTCTGCGCGACGCCGACCGTTTCTTACCACCAATCACGGGTCGCTCTTCGTAAACCAGCTCAGAATTGGCGCCAAATGATTGAAACGTTTCAAACGACTGAAATGGCTGAAACGTTTCGGTAAGTTGCCAAGTTGAGTTGAAAGGAATATAGTTTTCAACGTCCATGCTCGGATATGGAGTTGGAATACGACTGAGGAAGCCTCAATGTCACTGTAAGAATTAAGTGTGACGTGGGTGACGAGAGATAGAGATGAGTGGGGGTAGGAGGATGGGAGGGGTCCACATAGGGAGCAGGGAGGGGTCCACATAGGTGGGGGGGTCCACCTAGGGGGGCAGGGGGGGTCCATATAGGGGGCGGGGGCCTAGCGTGTAACGTCCCAATTGTCCAAGGATCCTTGGACAAAAAGCCAATCCAGGGAGTATTCACGACAAAAGTGGCCAACCCTTCACACCCGGGCTGGGCAGGTGCTCGCCTTCTTGGACATTTTGGGGACGATTTGTGGGCGGTTTGTCCAAGGATCCTTGGACACTTTGGGGACGATTTGTAAGAGGCGAGTAGGAGTGTACAGAGCCTTGCCTCCCGTCCGTACACTCTACCATTGTCACATTTCCTACCTTGCTGCTCCGTCACTCCTTGTGCAGCGCTTGTCCAGCCCTTCTCGTGAGCCACAAAAATAATCCCCAATTTGTCCAAGGATCCGTGGACAAATTGGGGATTATTTTTGAGCCCGGGAATGGAGGCGCGGGGCAGGGGGGTAGGAGGGGGTAGGAGGGGGGTCCACATAGGGGGTAGGGGGTGGGGGGGGCCTAGAGTGTAACGTCTCAATTGTCCAAGGATCCTTGGACAAAAAGCCAATCCAGGGAGTATTCACGACAAAAATGGCCAACCCTTCACACCCAGGCTGGGCAGGTGCTCGCCTTCTTGGACATTTTGGGGACGATTTGCAGGCGGTTTGTCCAAGGATCCTTGGACAAATCTGGGACGATTTGGAGGAGGCGAGTAGGACTGTACAGAGCCTACCTTCCCGTCCGTACACTCTACCATTGTCACATTTCCTACCTTCCCGCTCCGCCACTCCTTGTGCAGCGCTTGTCCAGCCCTTCTCGTGAGCCACCAAAATAATCCCCAATTTGTCCACGGATCCTTGGACAAATTGGGGAGAATTTTGTAGGGGTCTTCCCGAGGCACAGGCGGCGCTGCACAAGGAGTGGCGGAGCGGGAAAGTAGGAAATGTGACAATGGTAGAGTGTACGGATGGTGAGGTAGGCTCTGTACACTCCTACTCACCTCTTACAAATCGTCCCCAATTTGTCCAAGGATCCTTGGACAAACCGCCTGCAAATCGTCCCCAAAATGTCCAAGAAGGCGAGCACCTGGCCAGCCCGGGTGTGAAGGGTTGGCCATTTTTGTCGTGAATACTCCCTGGATTGGCTTTTTGTCCAAGGATCCTTGGACAATTGGGACGTTACACTCTAGGCCCCCAGCCCCCCTAGGTGGACCCCCCCTCCTACCCCTCCTACCCCCACCCTCTACCCCCACGCGGCGCTGAGCGCCCAGCGCCGCTCTACGCACACGTCTTGTCGGCACATTTTAGTCCCACAAAGCGGCGCTGAGCGCTCAGCGCCGCAAAAATCTTGCACATGGACGAATGCAAAGACAGAGTCAGACCACAAAACAACGGCGCTCGCGCCCAGCGCCTCCTACAAATCGTCCCAGAAATGTCCAGGGATCCTTGGACAAACCGCCTGCAAATCGTCCCCAAAATGTCCAAGAAGGCGAGCACCTGCCCAGCCCGGGTGTGAAGGGTTGGCCATTTTTGTCGTGAATACTCCCTGGATTGGCTTTTTGTCCAAGGATCCTTGGACAATTGGGACGTTACACCCTAGGCCCCCCGCCCCCTATGTGGACCCCCCCCTCCTACCCCTCTCCCACCCCCACCTACCCTACCTACCCCACCTCTCTACCCCACCTCCTACCCTACCCCACCTCTCTGACCCCCCACCTCCAGCCAAGCGTCTAGAGACAACAGTGTCAAATCCCTTCATTCACTCGTATTCCATCAAGGGTTGCGCGAAACGTTTCACATCTTACACTCTAATGTCGAAACTTGCGAAACGTTTCGACCCATCAATTGAATTGTGGACGCTTCTGCCGCTGGAGATTTTAATCAAGATAACTGAACACTTTGTTGGCCACAGCCAACTCCGCCTCTTCCGTTCACTTTGCAAGCAGACTTCAACAATGACTACACCTCTTCACGAACGCTCTGTCCGCATTCGTGATCAAATTCAAGTCTACATGGACATGGTCACAGACAAGGCTGCTCTGTTTTCTCGTCACAAAAATACGCACTTGATGTGCTCATGCAGGTTCAACAATACCATTCCGGCACAAATAGAGATCAAAGAGTTTGCGTGCAACAATTGGATGTGCCGCAAAAAGCTACTGCCAACACCAGAACCACCGCTGATGGAAACGCAAGGAATGTCGGGTATGGATATGAAGCCAGGGTCTATTATACTCACCACGAACGTGCAGCGCAACATGTTCAACAAGTATCACAAAATGCAATACCGATGGAGGTGCAGACACCCTGAAAGCAAAGAATACTCGGCATGGACCATGTGCCCAAATCTCGGCGATCCGTTTCTTACATGCAGAAGGTCGAATTTGAATCCTGACATGCTGTATTCCTTTTCCATTCGCGTCAGGTCGGATCAGTGCGTGTCAGAGTGGTCTGAGGCGGGAGAGGATGTCCACCCATTGACGCAGAGTGAGTGCAACGCATTAGATGGAAGGGAAGACGGCTACTTTGCCTTGTAGAATCGTACAAACTGTGCACTGCAAACCAACGTACTTCACGCGTATTGCACCCATTGTTTCCAGGGAAGAAAAATTAAAACACCTTCGTATATATACAAAATGCTCAACTCGCCGTGCATGCACCCAGCAAATGTCGCGTCTCCTCCAAGCACGTCAACGATGGAAACAGCAGAAGTAGGCAATTCAAAGCATGAAACAGTGATTGTCGTCAAAGATCGAATAATACATATGCGTCAAGCTGATTGCAAACGAGCTTCTCGAGAGGGAAGGCCACGAAAGCCAAGTCTGTATTCTCGAATCGCGGCTCGCGAAAAAGTTGAACGCGTTGAGCGCGAATTCATACGCCAAGGCCGCAAGTTGCTCACTACCATTGACTATGTTCCAAAACAGGCACGAACCGGGAGCTTTTATTCGTCTCACAAGATGAAGGGGTGCACTCCCGCGCCGGCAAACTCTGCATCAAAAATTACGCACTTGCAAAACTTGAAGAGTCGAACAGTCGACCAATTCAACATTGAGCCTAGTTACCTTCTCTGCGAACGCACTGCCGAGCTGCAGTATGACAGGCTCACAGAATCGGCGCTGCGGGCGAATGCAGGCTCGCAAGCCGTGACGCAGAGAAAGGCGACGCAAGGAGCGGCCAACCAGACTCCGTACGTGACGCTTCTCAGCATTCGAACTCTCTATCCTTGACCAGTTTTCCCAATGCGCGCAATCTCGTTATACCGGACCCTCTCTTCTTTCGATGGTAACTTGTCATTCCAATGGGACGGCCAACAATCACGGATTTGCAAAAGAACTTCGTCTAAGGGAAGCTTGGCTTGGTCTCTTTTGTTTTCTGCCTCCCATTGTGGAAACAAGTTGCTCTTTCTCCAACACCGCTTTGTATCCTCTGGATTCGACTTGTCATACATGGCTCGAGCAATGCGATGGCCTATATTCCACCTGTCAACTCCTTTTCCATAGTTCTCGTGGTTCATACCTTCAATGAATTGCGATTCAAAATGGTTTCTCATGTCGTCGTTGTTTTTGAAGTCCGTATGCTGCAGCAATGTCTTGGAATCACGTGCTTCACGATACATAGTCTTGCTCATTTGAACGCATAGACTCTGATACAGCCAACGACCTGGGTCGGCACGTTTTCTTTGATAGTCATTCTTGTTTTTGGTTTTGTGATCACGGCGTTCACCTGAGAGTTTTATCATACTCTTACCATTTTCCGTGGCGCGATAGTTGGCCGCATGCAAATGAAGTCTTGCTCGACATTCGGCACAATTGACATATGTGTTTACACTATCGTCAGTCGGAAGATGGCCACATAGGCTATGGCAACCTGGAAGCCATCTTGGTCTACGTGGTCTATGTTTCTTATGCTTGCGAATTTGCTTTTCAGCTTCCATACACACTGCTGAGATACGAGTGCAGTCCCAACAGCTTCTTCAAATATTCTAACCTCTCGTCTTCGCGTCCTTGTATGAAACTGTTCACAGGCGAATCAATAGCCGTTGCATTGGCATGTCTGCGGCAGTGCAGTGCAGCAACACGTCCATTACGATTGCACTTGCTGAGCAACAGATTCGTGATTCGGGCATTGAAACCGTCAACCCGTTGGGAAGCACGTGCATCGACCCTTGCAAGCTACTCTTTTGCACGAAAGAGCAAAGAGACCTTTTATTCAGTAAACCCGAAGGGACATACCTTCCCATTGTGGCGTCAACAGAGCTGGTGTACAATGCAGTGCCAACAAAGCTGGGAACAAGCTGCATTCGTACAGCGGCAGGGGAAATTGCGAAAAGGGAGCTTTCAGAGCATCTGGTCAGTAGGTCCATGTTTTCGGACCCGATGCTGACTTCCATTTGTCGCTCCATTGGAGGTGGCTATGAAATTGACTCGATATGGGCGAGCGTGGTTCTAATCGTCTTTCTTTCTTACGACCCAAGAGGACGTAGAATTCTTGCAGCCTCAAAACTAACCGACATGGATTTGCAGACCGCATTCATATTGGAGAATTATGGACGGTCTGAAATTACGCGGAGAGTTCGGCTCCTTGAAACGCAATCTGGGGCAGCCAAACGTCAAAAATGTGAGCAAGGCGCAAACGGTAATGCATCCGCACTGTCCGAAATCGTGGCAGACAATGAAGAAGAAGACACGAAAACGCTTGGTACAAAGAGGAGGAGAAGCACAAAGACACTTGGCGCATCCTCGAATTCAGATTCGCATATGCTGATTGATTGGTGGTTTCGCGCTTTGCGTAGCACGCAAGCGTCCGTGTTGGAAACCTTGATCGCCTCCTCCAGGCAGACGGCAAGAGAGGCCGCAAAATCGTCTCTCAAACGACAGGCTGGAAAAAACGAAGACGTGGCATCAAACAAAAAGTTGAATGGCATCTCCGTGACTACCGCCGTGAAATCGTGTGAAGAACTCGTTCGTCTCGTTCATCACCCATCTCGAAGCATTCCAAAGATTGTATGTGCCAAGACAAAGTGGAATCCCAAGCCGGTGATTGGAATCATGCAAGTTCCAGATACTTCCAATCAAAACGCATTGTATGCATGCACAGTTCCAACAAGAACCATCCAACCTGATTCTCAGATCGGAATTGTTACTCTACATGCTTCTGGTATGCAAGAAATTGCAATGAGAAGCAGCGGAAGCAGCCTGCCATGTATCATGGAGCGGTATTCCAGGCTTGCTGAAATACACACGCCTTCCGCCAGAGTCGACCTCGGAAAAGGAAAGGAGAAGCGCATCCGTTCCAGCATTGAAGGATTCATTTCGCAAGAGACAAGAAAACCAATTTTATCAGCCTATGCTGGGATGACGCGTTCGTTTATCAATTTGAGAATGTCGGTGCCAATCACAGAGTCCATGAAGAAGTCTGCAGCAGGAATGGCGCAGGAAGCATGCAACATGTACAAGTCACAGACCGTATCTCATGCCGAGTCGAGTTTGAACCTAGGCACGGCGTGCAGCATAGAAAATGGAGCTTCCAACGGATCCTACATCAGACCACCGGCAGCAGTGCTTGCAACTTCTCAAAACGAATCGTTCAGAACAGAGCCTCTTTGCACGCCGTGCTCACGACTCGGAATCGGGATTCGAATCAACGAACTACTACGCAGGTGGATGATTGATAGGACGCGCAAAAACGGAATTGCGGCGGTGCTGTGTGGGTTGCACACAATCGACGACATTCCAAAAGACCTTGGCTTGATTATGGACTCGGAGCCGCTTCCAATGGCAATCGTCGTAGACTTCAAAACACGAGCAACTCCCGAAACCTTTCAAACCACAGAGCCAAACAGCATGTTCAAAACAATCGGCGTTTCGCTCAACGTTTGCATGGACGGGGCAATACGTGTGCCAGAACTTGTTTCTTGTACAGAAAAGCTGTTTGAACGGAGAGCGCTCATGATTACAGCGTCCAGCCAGGCTTCGTACATTTCTGACGCAGGGCCGGCCATGTCCGCACAATGGGCAAACTGTTCGAGTGCATCCTCGAAGAAGGTTTCGTGTGCCGACGTCAACACGTTGTTGTTGCTGAGCGCATGGGATGTTTACGCTGGTGGTTTAACGAATGTGCATCGAAACTATACAAACACTGCCTACTCTGGTGCTTACGGAAGCCACGTTGATACTGGCATCACTTCCCCTGGACTCCTTGCGAATTACTACAAGGCAGACAAGCGGCAGCATGGGACTGTGTCCTTGGGCCAGGAGATGGCGGATTACATGTGCGGCGTCGCTTCAGATTCACACTTTGTTGCAGTTGGAGATTCTCATTATGCCGTATCTCCCATCCAAACGAGCGGAATACCGCATGGGTTTGTTCCTGGCTTGCACACCGTTCTCAACGATTACCACGAATCTCTTGAAACGTACAGAGAAATATCTGGACGTTCTGACGAACCAACCGTCGATGGTCTCTTTGTGCTCCCATTTTCTGCGTTCACACAAGCGCTTCCTCCCGACGTCGAGTCGACGGTTGATTTGACAATCAGGCATGCTTTTCGAAAGCCGGAGGAGAGCAGCGTTGTAAATGGGCGTTCCTACCTTTCCGACACGACGTCAGAAGAGGAGGCCATTTTTGTGGAGCCAATGTGGAGACGTCCATGTCAGGTATGTTCCTACGACAATCCGTTTTCAACTGCGTATTCCTACGCGGATTCAATGTTCAATGCATGCTCGTTGATGTCGCTCATGATTTTCGACATTGGAACGAGGCAAGGAATCACAAGTCCAGAACTTCAGGTTGCCTTCTTCCACGAATTCATTTGCAAGTGTGTTTTTACAGACACGGTTCCAGACCCGGAAACGTCTCCTTCGTACATCTGGGCGACAGATTTCTTGGTTTTACTATTCGGAGTCGTGTACCCGTGTTCGCACGCAATCGACGAAGAAGTTGTCCCCATTGAAGTTTCCGTTCTCTCATCGCGCATGTCAACCAAGTGCAAGAAGCAGGAAAAGCAAGGAGAAGCTCCGGTTGGAGTCCCATTCTCTGAGCTGATTCGACCGGAAAGCCTTTCCAAGATTCAGACTCTCTGGACCAAGTTTTCAAAGAGGTGTTCAAAGACGTGTGCATGGACAAATGGACTCGGTCAGCTTCTCACTCTTCTTGTAACAAACAAGGGGTGTCATGACGTTTCTGCAGAGCTGACGTCCCAAATGAGAAAAGCAGTGGACGCCATTCCAAGATCTGCGTGGCTAGTGTACTCGGAAGACGGGAAGACGCCTCCAGTGCACCCAAACCCGCTTTCTGAGTGTCCGTCGCCTCAGCACGTTCAAAGAACACACATCGACCCAATCTTTTGCGCAATGGGGGCAAACTTGGAAATCGAGCCACGTGGAGCGCTCGTCGGTCTCCAACCATTCCAAATGCGTCAAGTCTACATTCTCATGCTGGGAAGCCACTTGAAAAATGCAAAGCCGCAAGTTGTTCGCAACGAAGGTGGGCTCAACTTGAGGCTCAGTTCAGCGGCTGATATACTGGAAATGGACGGTAGCCAACGAAGCGAAAAGGCGATAAGCCCGCTTCAAGTCGATGCCGACTCTGACGCATTCGGAACACGAGATTCGAAACTATACGGTTCGGCGCTTCAACGCTCTGCGTGGGATAGGAACACGAAATTGCTAAGTCCAATCTTGACACGTCTAGAGCCTCCGCAGCATAAAGACCGCAGATCGAGGGGAGAATGGGGAGAGGCCCAGTGGCTGTCGAAATTTCTTCAAGACGAATTTGAAGAGAAGAAAGTGGTTCACGAGGTTGAATCGAACGCGAGGAACCAGCTCGAGAGAGCAGGCAAATTGGGGGTTGGAGAATTTAATTGGGCGAGGTGAGCGTCGACCTGCCTCACTCGTATTGCAGCACGCCTTTTGTATGAATGATAATCAAGATGCACCGAATACAGCAAACGTTTCAAAAGTTTCGAATATCTGCATTACATTGCTTCCAAAGTTGCAAAAGTTGGGAGATTGTGTCATGGACGCACAAGATCGTCTTCGCGACGGAGATTTTAAGCTCATCATGGAGGCGACAAAGGGTATATTCGACGCATGCGGTGCAGAAAAGTCACGAATTGAAAATGTGATTAAACAGCAAAAGGAGGTGCAAAGCAGGTTGACGTACTTGGTAGTTGAAAATCTGGTTGGAATTATACTGAGGGATGAAGCGTGGAACGAACTCACAATATCCGAACTGAAACGTTTGATAATTGAGCGTTCAAACGGGATGGTAGTGCCTACAGGTGTTGGTGATGAGGTATTGAAAAGCATGATGAAAAAACACATTCAGCAAGTGCTGCAGGTAAAGGAGGAAAGAAAAAAGAGAAAGCGAAAACGGGCGCACGCACAGGACGAGCAAAAGGAAGAGTATTTGTTTCCCATTTTTAGAAGGTAGACTTTCGCCTGTAATAAATCACTCTTTCTTTTTATATAAACAAGCCAATACAAAGGATACGCGTATTATCCATGTCCGTTGACCTCGAAATCAACTGCATCGTTTCGTGTGTCGTTTTCATAGCATCCATTTTATGCGATGCGAGCTGCGCGCTCGACCCACAGCCAATACACTACGCTCCGCTTTCAATGCGGTCCTCGGCAATCGTGTTGATTGCATGCATGGCGTCGCCTCCGATTCGACAGCAGTTTGTGTTTATACAACGACTGATTTTGGCCGCTGGACTTGCAGCAGTTGCACTTGTAGGTTCGCACGTTTCCACAAAGACGGTTCGGTTTGCGGATGTAATGTACACATTCTTCATTGGCGTAATGACCCTGTCATCTTACATGCACGGAGGAACCGAGAGTTTGAAACCGAGTTCGAAGACGATGACGTCCGAAGCCCCTGAATTCACAAGGCGTGAAACGGTTTGCTCGCTCGCCATTTCTGCGCTTTTTTATTCATCGCTGAGGATTGTGAGACAGTGCATTGTGTACGCTTCAAACGTGGATGATTTTTCAGTCTCAACGAGTAGTTGGGATTCGAATTCAACTGTCATATCTCCAGGCTATGCATACATGAGCGTTTCGTCATTGATTTCGACAGGATTTGGAGGGGCGGTAGGGTTTGCACTTTCCTCAAACTTGCTCGCTTCGAATTCATTACGCGAAATTGGGACTGGTGCAAAACAGGATATAATGCTCATATCTGCCTTCTTCCAATTTGCGGCTGCGTTTTGGGCAACTGTTGCATTGTCAGAACAGCAGGAAGAGCTGTCCGTCTTGTTCTCGGCATCTGCGTGTGAGTCAACTGCGTGCCCAGCGTCTGGGTTTGGCAGACGATTTGCGATGCTGAATGGAAGCCCTGCTGCCTTGTGGATGAATACACTTGGAACGTTTGTATTGGCGTACACTCCACAGACGAAAGAATCCTCAGCGCTCAGCTCGCCAATTGTGGTGGTATGGGGAATGCTCTCCACAATGGCGTGTGCTGGAGTGGTGTTTGCATACAGCTCATTTTTAGGAAGTGGAATCTACGTTGAAATTTCAACGTTGATTGCCATTGCCGGAGTATCAATCTCCGCATTCTGGAATGCGGAGTTTGGATCCATTATCTTTGCGGCAGGGATAGGATACGACGAATTTGTCTCTGTTTCAAACCATTCGATGCTCACACTTCTTACTTACTTGACACACTGCTCCATTTTCGTTGGAACGTTGTGCCTGATCTTGAGAACCATTGTTGTGTTTGTCGTCGAACTAGGATGGAAACTATTTGGACCGAATGTTACCGACATTCTAGATGACGTGGTTGGAGTGCTCACTGTCGCAGGCATGTCAATTTTTACATTTCTCTACTTGGCAACGCTTTCGCTGATTTCAACGTATGATGGAGTTTTATTAGGTCCGGATAGCTACGAGGAGCCTCCCAATCGGTACGCTCGAAGTTTGGTTGCGGCGGTGTTGGAGCACTGGTTGCCCATATTGATCTTTTTACCGCTTTACAGGACGAAGCAGGTTACCAACTTGGCATTCGGATGGAAGTTGGGGGTGTGGATTGTATCCGTTGTATTGGCGATTTCGATTTGGGTTGTTGCCTTGTCCCTTGCAGGGAGAGATGCAGACCACGCCGATGCATACGAATGGGGGAGTCAATATCCCTTTTTGGCATCTGTTATTTTGCAGACGTTTATTCCGTGGGGATTACTGTCCTTGATATAATTTCTAGCAAAATCTACAGAAAACACACACACATAGGGTACACGCGTGTGTTTGTATTTTTCAACTATCAGTTGGGACTCTGTCACTCGTATCGCAGCAAGCAAGCACGCATTCTCAAAAAAATGCCAAGACCTCCGAATTTGAACAAGAAATCAAAGGCTGCTCCAAAAGCCAAGCAACCTGAGATTGCACTCGTCAAGCAGGGAAAATGCATGGCAAATTGTACAAAGCCTGGTTGCCCGCGCGGATTTCAAGGAATTGACCAATTCCTACCCGCCATTTCGAATATTACGCACAAGAAGCGTGCAAGAGTGATCAAGTTGGTGGAAGAGCTGCATGCGTTGAAAGTGGAAGATGTTAAAAATCCTGGCATGTACATTTTCGAATTGATGCAGCGAATTGCCAACCTTCGCGCCCTACACTGCAAAACGTGCAGAGACATTGGCAAAAAGACGCAACATAATCCAAACACAAAGTTTGGCGCATGCCGTGCCAAGTGGTATGAAATCAAACGCGACTTGGAAGCGGAAGGTTGCAGCGTTTGCGGATGCACTGACGGGATGACTGTCGAGCATACCATTCCTTCTGAGAAAAAGAGGAACAAAAAGGGACAACCTGTTCAACTTTCAGACTACACCAAATGGGGTTCGTTGGGTGGTCCTCAAGCCATGCAGGAAGAGTATGACAAGGAGAGCGTCGTCCCAATGTGCATCAATTGCAACTTGATGCAGCCAACTTGCTCTCACATGAAGCCCAAACTCAATCCGGACGACTTGCCGAACGGGAAAAAAGGAAAGAATGCAACCCCCGAGGAAAAGGCCGCGTACGATAGAAAGCGGGAGCTTGTTGCAAGACAGAAGAAGAAGGCTTACGTGGACAATATCAAACTGAACTATGTGAATTCGTCTGGAAACGTTGGCGAATGTGAAGAGTGCATCATGGAAGTGATTACGCACGGATCCAAGTGGAGGCCAGAGTATACTGGATATCCACACGTGTTCCAATTCGCGCACCGATCCGAGCTGGACAAGAAGGATGGAGTAGCAAAGCTGGTACGCTCAACTCGTTCGTTTAAAACCGAAAAGCCTAAAATCGACAGGGAGATTGCTAGGTCTCGCCTGCTCTGCATGTGCTGTGCAGAAACTGAAAACCAGGCTCGAAAGTCCTGTCCTGGTGCGTCGGAAGAGGGGAATTAAGTAAAACTTTTAAAATGAAACGTTTCATTTTTACATTAACAAGTTCTTCAACATGTTACACTGTCTATCGTCAAGATCGGTGCTCCTCCCGACTTTAATCCCGTATTTTGATCAAGGAATCGAACTGTATCTCCATCCGTGCAGTTGGCAAAGCTGTATCGTACTGTACCATAAAATGCAGCTCCGCTGAATTGAGAAGCCGAAACAAACACAGGATCACACGTTCCGGTTGCGCCGCGAACAAGAGTCATCGGGTACGCGGGTGGCACGTTGACAAATGTGTAGGCCAGATTGTCAACTGTCTGCCCAGCTCCCGAACCTGCAATCAGATAACTGGTTGCATCGCTTGCGCTCATATCTTGGTCTCTCGTTGCATGCAAGCACGGATATGGGCCAGATGGAGGTGGTGATGAAGGAGGAGGGGACGGGGGCGGTGGGGAGGGTGGAGGAGGCGATGGTGGTGGTGGATCCGGTGCAGGCGGCTTTGGAGGCGGTGATGGAGGAGGTGGAGGAGGTGGAGACGGAGGCGGGGAGGGTGGAGGCGGAGACGGAGGTGGGGACGGAGGCGGAGGAGAGGGAGGAGGGGACGGAGGTGGAGGAGAGGGAGGTGGCGGAGACGGAGGAGGAGAGGGAGGAGGGGACGGAGGCGGAGAGGGAGGAGGCGGAGAGGGAGGCGGTGAGGGAGGTGGTGGAGAAGGTGGCGGTGGTGTTGGCGGAGGCGAAGGTGGAGGTGGAGAAGGTGGAGGCGGCATCGGAGAGGGAGCGAACCGAATCCTTAGCGCATCCTCGTCCAATCGCCACTTGTTGATGTGGCTATTGTCTCCCAAAATGTCGACGGTGATCCATGAACTGAGTGCAAGCAGTATGAATGTGAACAATCCACATGCACAAATGCAAGGCCATGTGAACAGCCACAACCCTCTCTCCTTCTCGTCCTCATCCTCCTCCTCCTCCTCTTCCCTTTTTTCTCGTTGTTGCTGCAATTCTGGATTCAGAGATTCTGATGCTTCGTCGGCAAATGCAGGCATTTTTAATCCAAGCGATTTCAATGAAAACGTTTGAGCGAATTTGCTCGTCATTTGACACTCACTTTCACTCACACACACACACGCGCGCGCGCAGCCCCCTTTCTCCTCCTACTATTAAAACACAGGCTAGACAAGCTTATGTTTCTTCGGCACACTCCACTTTCATAGGTTTCGGCTGCCAACCAACACAAGGCCATAGCCTTGAAACGTTTCACGAGGTGAACTCAAACGTAAACTTGAACGAAGTTGCCCACGCAGGGATGGAAACAGTGTAATCCTTCTCCGACTCGTGCCGTTTTGCGCACGTGACAATGTCAGTGCGAACGGCCTTCTTATTGGACCCCTTCAGATTGATGTCGGATGGAATGATTGAAGAGCTTGCTTCGTCACCATTGTCCGAGTTGGAAACAAGCGCCTTTTTCTTGGGCGCCGGTGCCGGTGGTGCCGCCGCCGGTGCAGCCGGTGCAGCCGGCACCGGCACCGGCACCGGTGCCGGTGCCGGTGCAGGTGCCGGTGCCGGTGCCGGTGGCTTGTCTGGCTTTTCTGGCGCTGTAGCAGGAGCTGTTGTCGACGTCTTGATATCTCCCTTGCCAAGGTTTTTGAGAGTGATTCCGTTTGATCCACTCGGTCCGTCCGCCTTCTTCTTCTTCTTTTCGGGCTGAGAAGAAGCGGAGGCCGCCTCGTCGCCGTTTTCGGCGGCCGTAGCCGCAACCGCATTCTTGCGTTTGGCATTTGGAAGAACAGCTCCGCTGCAAGGATCGTCTTCGGTCGGCAGCATCTTGATTTTCGGCTCTTTGGAGTCCTTTGCCTCCTTCTCCTTGGATTTCGAAAGAGAGACCGGCTTTGGCGTAACCTTGACCCAGCCCATCGAAATGGGGTTGAATGCGCTTTCGTTGGCTTTGCCACCATCCCGAAACGGGAGCAGATTCTCAAGAAGACGGCTTCCAACAAATTCGTCCTCAGTCTTCCAGATTGCGACGAGTTTCTTGCACACTGGTTTCGGCACATGGCGCAGAATGTTGACATCGTCGCTGTCGCCTTCTCTCCCTTCGACAAAGATGCGAACAAACCAGTTCAAAACAGGCGTCCCATCTGGAGCATTGCCCTCAAGAACCCAAATCATCGATGGGTGAATTTTCTTGAGCGGCCACGATGCGACCGTAGAGTTGGTTGCGACCATATCCGTCAGCGCTTCCACGGATTCAACACCAAGTCGGTGTACATCATACCCACGCTTAATGGCGGCAATGTTCAGGCGGTAAAACCCACGGTTGTAATAAACCGTGAGTTTGTACGCTTCGCTTCCAACGTAGAATTGGCTTGTCTCTTCCTCTGAAATAACATTGGCAGCCTGAGCCTGAGCCTGCTCTGCCGCCTTTTCATTGCCTTCCTTTTTCTTCTTGGCGGGTGCAGCGGCAGGCTGCTTCTGCTTTTGCTGCTGCTGCTGCTTCTGCTGCTGCTTCTGCTTTGCAACGGCCAAGCGCTCATCCTTTTCGTCGTCCTCGTCGTCCTTGTCATCGTCTTCGTCTTCGTCGTCCTCATCGTCGTCATTGTCTTCTGCAGTCGGTTTTGCGGACGGCGCTTCGTCCATTTCCTCATCCTCATCCTCGTCGTCGTCGTCTTCATCATCGTCGTCGTCGTCTCCACCCTTTTCCTCCGTCGTCAGCTGGGGAGCCTTCAGATTTCCCGAATCGAAATCGTCAAAATCCGAATCGTCCTCGTCATCTGCTCCAGGTGCAAAGCTCATCTCTGGCAAAATCGAGTCGTCGTCGTCGTCGGAATAACTGCAATGTTCAGACTGCTCAAAAAACGCAAAAAACGCAAAAGTGGGAATATGCTCGCTGCGATACGATTGAGGGGTCTGAGAATAAAGGTAGCGTTTTCTTTCAAAGACCCCCGTGTCTCTATGTACCTTTGGTGAGTTCCCTGGAAGGGACGGCGGGTACGACGGCGACAATCGAGGAGAATCGCCAGACATTTCCCTTTACTGAAAAAAAGGGCAAACAAGATACAAAAACTATCCCGTTTCGAGCTTGCCGAGATGCGATTGAGCAAGCCGTTGTTCGCTAAAGCGTTTTAGGCACTTGCGCGTCGTTTTGAAGGCGTCGAGCCCGTGTGTCAAGATACAGTAACTAGTGGCTCTCTCATCAACGTTTCTCTTTGCCAGCTCTATAAATTCAATTTTATCTTTGTAATTCATAGTGCTTGGAATCGTCCGTGCAATGTCCTCACAACGCCCTGCAAAAACGAGACGCGTCGAGCAAAGTTCAACATCGTCAAACAGTGAAGAATCAGAATCAGAGTGTCCGGTGTGTTATCAATCGTTTGGGGTGCGCCGACGCACCAAAACACACCCGTTTCGGTGCGAAGGGATTATTAAGCACGCCATCTGCTCCGAGTGCAACAGAAGAATGTTTGAGCGGCACGACGACTCCTGCCCTCTCTGCAGAGCCGAGAGGTGCGACGAGAGAAGAATGGGGAACCGCCCGTTTCGTCTCAATCCTGGCTCGTTTGACATTGTCGACTCCTTGACTGGCTACAGTCTTCAAACTCCCATTGTCCAGAGCGGAAACTTGATCGTTTTTCCTGTTTCCAACGGCGACGGTCCCTCTGCTCAGCTCCTTGTTTTGAGGCGATCCCATGCTTCCAGCAATGAAGACGAGCAACAACAACAAAATGAGAACGATGCAGATGCTGCTTCTGCTTTGGTGAGAGAGATTGTTTCAGAGCCCGTTTTCAGGACGGCACTCGAGGGACTCCAAAACCCAAGCAGAATTCCAGTCGCGTCTTTTGTTTCGCGTGTGCGACGTGCTGCTAGGCTGAGCAGGGGTTCTAATGGGTGAAATGTAGCGCTATGAAATTTGATGCAATTGTAAAAATGTAAAACAGTGTAATATACAGAGAGACTGGCGCTTTGACTCGTGCGAAAAAAATGTTAAAGATTGAATCGCAGAGCCAGCAAGCGTATCGCGAAGAAGGTGCACAACAACAGAATTTTGGAAATCTAAACAACATTCCCGATTATGCACTTTCCACAATGACGCATCTTTACAGCTACCTCATCAAGCCGTTTGAGCGCTCGTACGGGGTTGTGATTTATGGCGAAGTCAAAAGTGAGCCCGGTGAAAATTGGGGACGCAGCGTAACTTTACCAAGTGGAGAAATGCTGCAAATCAAATTTGCTCCCATTTGCTGCCTTCAGGATTTTTACGACGGAATCACTCTGATTTCAGTAAAGCTGACAACGCTGAGAGGTTGCAATGTAAAGACGGCGATTTTGTTTCCTCCAGAGACAAACGGACCGTCTGCTCCTACACTGATGAACCGTTTGTCAGACCCGCTTGGTCCTCGTGCATTGCACTTGTTGATGGTTGGATTTTTCAGACGGCACAGTTCGAGCGATGGAGACGACCAGGAGAACACGTCGAATTGGTTGATTGATCCGGCCGGTTATGGTTCAATTCGATCAACAACCTTTAGCATTACAAACTGTGTTCCACAGGGCTGCGCAACAACATGCAAAAAGGTGCGAAAAACCGACTTTTTTAGCTTTGACCACACTCAGTCGATTGCGGTGACTCCAGGCACGTCTCCCTTTATAATTGCTGGTGAATTGATCAACTGCAAGATGCCAGATGCCGAACGGCGGCCAAGTGAGCCAATTCATTCAAAGGAGTACGAAAAGTTATCGCAAAAGGTAATAGAGGGAATCTGTTCAGAAGATTTCGAAACCGGCACCTCTGCGATTGCAGCTTCAATTTCCATATGCGAAATGCTTTCTGGCGAAGGTCTGATTTCAATGCTATCAAATGACTTTTTCAAGAATACACTTCCCGACAGGATCAAATCTCCACTTGGTCTAGGTTTGACAATTGCAATGGCAGTTCGCATCGCAATGGTGCCTGGTCTCCACGAAATGAGAGCTGGAACGCTTTGCGATCAATCCGCGTGCGCAGAATTGCGTACAATGTTTGAGGGGCAAATCAAGGCGATTCCGGTCTTGGACAATCGATGGGCAATCGACATTGTCATTAGCTTGGCGTTAAAGCAGGCCAGGTCAAAGTGCAAAAAGAAGGACATTGGCATGGACCTTCAAATTCGAGATCAAATGGTTTTTTGGCATAGAGCAGGACAGTCAATCGTTTCGACACTGTTTGGGCTTCATTCGTCGTTCGATATGCCGTTGAACACTGAAACTGGATCTCCGTGGAGATTTCACGATCCGTTGATTTCTACGCGAGACAGGAAACTCGTGGAACTCGGTGCAAACTACAATCATGTGAGAGAACCACCACGAATCAACTTTGCACCAATCAGCAAGAAACGTGTGACGCTGATCAAAATGCTGCTCAATGTCGAAAAGTTTCTACGCAGTGGAATTTCTGAAGGAGTTCGATTGATGCCAGAAAACAGCAGCATCAAAGACGCCAAACTCCCGGCATGTAACCCGACAACGTTGAACGAATTGTTCTGGCCAGTTGTGAAAAAACAAATTAATGATGGAAAGAGTGTCAACGTGATGACCGAAGATGAATTTCACAGGCGCATGATGAATTCCTTCAACATGGCGAGTGTCAACCGCGCGGCAGAGGATTTGTCGGATACACTTTTTGCTGGTCCGTTTAGCACTTACAAGCACAAAATTGGCGCGTACTTGGTTTCGGACTCACAGAGATCTCCGTGCGCAGATTGCCAAGCCCCAGTGCACGTGCTGCAAGGAATCACAATGGCGTTTGCCTTTGGAGAATGCCTAAATTGTCATGCAAAGAGGTGCTTGGAATGCTCGTCAAAGTACAATATCGACGACATGATCAAGAAGCGGAATGCTGCTCCGTATGGCTCGAGTGTGGAATTCGGAGCGCAGTGTCTTTCATGCGGCCACATTCAGTCTGGGTTGAATGTAAATTAATAAAAAAACATGTAACAAAACTATTTTACGAAACGTTTCACATGGACTTGTACAACTTCATAATACATATTTCGAGCAGAGACGGCGTGTCTTGCGACCAGGGTGCATAGTCACCATCCAAACACGCGCTGCTGTCCCTTTCCGACACGGTGATCATCTCGTTTCCGGCCTCACCCAACCAAATTCCTCCACGGGCTGGCGTAGCTCGAAATCCGTAGTAAGACACTGTATTGTTGGTGTTGTCGACTGAAATGTTTGGGAGTATGTCGGCCACTCCGATTACTTTGTTTGCACTGTAAAAGGTTGCTTTGAATGCAAAGATGGGAACTTCTTGTTTAAGCCCAAACGTTTCAACCTGTGGTGTTGCAACAACTTCCAAGGAATCAAACGCCTTGCCCATTCTAACTTGGATATTGTCTGGATTTCCACGTACTGGAAACAGTATTCCAATGGTACGGCCTGGTTCCTTGCTCATACAGAACGCGGTCTTGAAATTGATTGGTGGCTGTGAAACCCCAATGTTAATGTCGACTATTGTATTCACAGACGAGTTTTCGTCCCAGGGGATGATAAATGACCATTTATCGCCACCTCGCTGCTTGATTGTGTCTTGGGACTTTTGCAAAAACTCGTTTCTTTGGGTTTCAAAAAAACTCCCAAACTCACACCTTCCAGGTTGTTTGTGCTGCATGTCCGAGTGTCCGTGCACACGAAACTGTCCAAGTTTGTCAACGTGAATGTTAACCATCTCAGACACAACAATTTGACACAATATCTTGTCTACTTTACAGCAAACACATCTTAACATATGCCTTTTGTCTAGGCAACCTCACCTTCCGCCGCCTTCTTCTTTTCGGCAATGAACTGGTTGTATGCACGGTCAGATTCGACCATCATCTCGCTTGCATTCGACTTGATCTTGTCGCCTGTGAGGATGCGGTGACCGGCTAAAAGGCGTGCAAAGTCGTCGTCGGAACGAATGGAAACCACAATGTCACGAGGCTTGACGCGCTTGTACTTGCCAGCCTGCTCGACGTTTTCGGAAGCAAGGCTGATCAGCTCGCGAAGGAAATACTCGACGCTGCCCGCCAAATGAACGGAAGTTGTTGCACCGACGCGCTCCGCGACGCGAGACTTGACCACCCTCGTGTTGATTCTTGGAACGGACACCTTCAAGCCGGCCTTGGCACTATTCGACACAACAGCGCGCTTTGGGGCGATCGTATTTCCGGAATTCGTCTTTGCCATTTCAACCCTTGCTGGGATACGAGTGAGGGTCCTTGGAAAGGAGTTGGCACTTTGAGCACTCAGCTGTCAAAAGTGTCCTTGCTCTTTTGTGATGTAAGGAGAGTAGCCATTGCCAATAAAGGGGAGTGGGTTTGTCCTACATTCTACTTTTATGCTACAAGAAAATGTTGAAACGTTTCACCATAACTTGAAACCTTATAGTAAATGAACAAGTGTTGCATGGCACTTCCAAACCTTGCCAAGCTTTCAAATGCATCTTGCATGACCGGTGCAGATTCAGACCCTAGTGACTCAAAGAGGACAAAACGATCTAAACTCCCATGCGAACCAGAGCTCGTCTACGGAAAAGACGAATATGTCAATATCGAAAGCGATTCTCGCATTCAGGGACACTCCAGTTACTTTGGAAGACAGCCAATACCCGATCTGCGTTTGATTCCTGTTGAGAAACAAGCGGTTGTTTCTCAACAAGAGGTGAAACAATTTGTAAGTAGCTCAAAAGCAGACGGCAATGTTCAAAAGGTGATCGAGGAGCTATACAGAACCAAAGGGTTTGACCCGTCTTCTGCCATACGAGACGACCAGTATTACGTTTTTACTGAAACTTTCTCAAACGCCCATGGAAACCAATACAAAATCTTGACTCTTAAAACCCCAACCGTTGTCACCCACGTCATCAATGGCGGGCATTTCTGGAAGATGTCCCCTGGCGACCCACTCCGCGACCCGCTTCGTGGACTGCAGATTGACAACATCCAAGCAGGCATGAATGCATACACGGCCGGATTCCTATGGGCAAATGCCTCTCCAAACTGGACCTGGAAGGGAGGCAGAACTAAGATAATTGCTCGTTGCAAAATTCAACTCCCTGCTGGGAGTCAAGTCCTGCTCGATTATGCTCCTGTGTTTGATCAGGACTGCCAGACTCCAGAAGGAAATCTCTCCATGTTTCCCGATGTGTTGATTCCACCGTCCAAATTTCAAATTTTGAGCGTGAAACGATACACAGCCGGCAAAGAGCAAGAAGACGCACCGCGGCGTCTTTCTCCAACTTCTGTTTGGACAGAAGAAGAGTACGCAAACCGGATGTTAGAAGACAACGAACTCTTCGTCGACATCCAACTCAGAGTAGAAGCGTCGTGGAAGCTACCAAGTGTGAGTGAGTGAACCATTCGAACTTGACGACGAGGATCAAGCAGGAGAGTAGCTATTGCCAATAAAGGGGAGTGGGTTTGTCCTACATTCTACTTTTTGTGCTACAAGAAGAAAATGTCGAAACGTTTCACATACTTTTACCACAACTTACAAGTCGTTAGGATTCACGAGATCTCCGGTGTTGAGCCAGTTCTTTGTCTTTGTGCCATCCGGCTTTGTTTGCACTGCGCTGACCGTTGGAGGTTGCGCTGGCGCAGGTGCAGCCGGTGCGGGTGCAGGTGCAGCCGGTGCGGCCGGTGCGGCCGGTGCCGGCGCTGGCGCTGGCGCAGGTTGCACCGGTGCAACTGGTGCAGGTTGCACCGGTGCAACTGGTGCAACCGGCGCTGGTGCAGCCGGTGTAGCCGGTGTAGTCGGTGCAGCCGGTCTGGCCGGCCTGGCCGGCCTGGCCGGTGCAGCCGGTGCGACAGGGCTTGGTGTGGGCGCACGTGCGGCGGGAGCAGAAGGTGTAGATGGAGCCGATGGAGCCAATGGACCCGATGGAGCCAAAGGTGTAGTTGGCGGAGCTGATGGCGGAGCCGATGGTGGAGCTGATGGGGTCAAAGAAGAAGCAGGAGCAGGAGCAGGTGCAGGTGCAGGAGCAGGAGCAGGAGCTTCCGCCATTGAAACAATCCCACCACCTCCACCACCTCCACCACCTCCACCTCCACCACCGCCACCATTCTTCTTCTTCTTCTCTTCAGCATCTTTCAAACCTTTCATGGTAAGTGTGTTCAGCTCTTCTTCGATGCAAACGTTGACGTTTGCCAAGTCACGAGTTGCTAGAACGTCGAGAACTTTTCCAATCTTGAACTTGGACACAATGGTGTCAAATTTGGACGCGTTCTTTTTGCGCATGATTCTCAAATCGGTGCGGCTGTGAAGCTCCCAATTGAAGCTCCAAAACGGCAAATTTCCATTCTTGGCCGGATTCAGTGTCGCAAACAGGCAGACGTACACGACGTCGAGGAGCCCCATCTTCATGCTGGCCTTTTCGCAAAGAACAGGTCCTTGCACCACAATGTTGAACGCTTCCGAATTGTTGGAATGGTCGTTTCCGATGTTTGAATACGGGCGTTGGTGCTGGTGCTCGGCGGTTAGGCACACTCCATCAGGAACCCAGTTTTGAACTTCAGTGCACGCCTTCCACCGTTCTTCCCAGGTCAAAAATTGGTAAGCGAATTCAGAGGCCGTATTGTCTGCCGTCATCGTCGTCCTGCCTCTGTTTTCGACGGAGTGATCTGCAAGAACCTGATTGAGCATGTTGATGTTGCAAATCTTACCCAACCTGTTGGTTCCAATTCCTTGATTTACTTTTCGGTGCACAAACACAACCTGAGTCTGCTCCACGGCCTGGTTGATGAGAATGTTGCCAGTATTTGGGAAGACGTGCATAATGCGAGTGTACGGAATGTGCTGATTCGTCATCTTGCCAGGACGCGCCGACGACGCAGGAATGGGAGTTTTCAGACCCGGAATCTGAGAATTGGGAGGGTCGACTCGCTGTCGAGCACTAACATCAAACCCACTCACACTGGAGGTGGGAGGACCACGCTTGCGAAGAATGTGATTTTCCAACGATTCATATCGACTCGAGGGGTCGACGGCGGACAACATACGTTTTTTGTTTGTTCTTCTTCTTTTACTATTAAAACAGTTATAATCGCAGTTATGCAATTCTACTTTGCCAATTTAGAAAGCAGCATAGCGGCCAGTTCCAAGGATGTCCTTGTTTCCCCATTCTCCGGGCCTGGCCCGCAAAAGTTGCGGACTGTTGCAGGCAAAAGGAGAGTCTCATTCTCTACATTTAGTTTCGGGTCCATCGAATCGACGCCAAGTTGATCTTTTTGGCGCATGGCAGCTTGGAAGACTACGTTTCTGCAGAGTTCGTACAATCGATGCGTTACACGCGTTGCAAGAACAACACTATCCCTTGGCGGTTTCCATGTTGACTTTGAGTCTGCTTCAAACTTGGACTGTATCCTTTCGATTTCAAAATCGAATTCTCTGCCAGCGTAGACGTCGAATGCAGCATTTGACGCTGAAAACAAATTTGAAAAAGAGGACCCAGTATCGCTGTCCGATGAACTGTCGCTGCTTTCTGCTACGCTTCGTCGTAAGTTCTTCATTGTATTTAAAAGCGCTTTTTTACTTTGCTCTTGCTCCACTTTGTCTCTTTGTCTTTCTTGCTCCGTCTTCTCCTTTGGCGCAGTTGGAGTTACGGTTTTAGTTGAAGTGAATGGGGTTGGAGCCGGTCGAGGAGCCGGTCGAGGAGCCGGTCGAGGAGCCGGTCGAGGAGTTGACTTTGGAGTCGAGGGCAAAGGAGAGTCATCATTATCACTATCTCTGAACGAATCGTCAGAAGTTGTGAGCTCTTCCGACGTCCCCTTTTTAGACGCAAGCATTTGATCCAGTCTATTTGAAAGCGCACTGTTGTTCTTCTTGTTTTCAGTCCTGGGAGTTTGCCTCGATACTTTTCTAAGTCCAGAAGTTCCAAGGGAAAGAAGCTCTGTAAACATGTTTGCATTTTTCTGTGTATTGACTTTTTGCTGTACCTTTTCAGCGTTTCTCGGCGTCGTGTCCAACTTGACGCCTTCCTCGAACACTGTAAGAAGCGGTGGCTTGAGTGCAGTTTGGCGTCTTGTCTCGGTTTTGATCGGTGGCGGTGGCGGTATGTTTGCGGGAGAAATTGGTGGAGGTTGCATCAAAGGTGGAGCAGGAGGAGGTGGAGGAGGAGGTGGAGGTATCTTCGACGCCAGCTTGGGAGGGGTTAACGTTGGCAACTCTCCGCTGTATTTTGTCGCATCTTCATAGTTGAACTCCCAAACTGATGAAAGCAACATGTAAAAATGGTTCATCTGCATGTTGGTTGTGCGTGCAACAATTGCGTCGGTGATTTGCTCAACAAGAAGTTCGGCAAGCCCGTTTAAAAAGGAAAGATCTTTTCCCGTGTCTCGGCTGTACAAGTCGAGAACTAAAATGGTCTTCATGATGACAGAACAAGCTTGCTCTGGAAGGCGCACCAATGTCACGTTGCGAGGCCGAAAGTCTCGGACGTACGTCTGTCCAGCGCCGTTGAAATTTGGGCCTTGTGCCGAAATCGCGCCCTCTGCACCTTTGCCAGGCTTCCAGACAGTCCCCTGGAACATGTTGACGGACGAAATTCCCAAATGAAGAAATCCAATCTGGCTGAGCTTCTGAATACAGTTTTGAAAAGACTGCATTCTCGCCATCATCAACGCAATTGCTTCCTCTTCTCGCACTTCAATTTCGTTTCCGTCGAGGAACTTTTGCGTTTGAATCAGTGCGTCAAACAAATGCTGCTCTGGTAAAACTCGAATGGAAACCAACCGCCATTGTCCGTTAATCTCGTGTGGACCCATTGAGACGACGGGGACACCAGCTCCGATCCTGCCTGCAATAACCGAATAGATTGTCTCCAGGGCCGCAGACTGGTTGACCGTCTTCTTTTGTCCGTTTGAGAATGTGAACGTCAAGCTTGGGTCATTCAACCAGTTATCCCCGGGCGTGTAAATGGACGGTTCCATTTTTCCATACTCGTCCGGCGTCACGTATTTCTCACCAGGTTGGAGGAATTGTCCCAAAAGCGGATAAATTCTGGACTCGATTTCATAGTAATACTGAACGCCGCTCTGCCGCCACTCGCGTTCCTCTTCAAGCAACTTGGCGGCTGTGCTTAAACCCGCTTTTTTAAAGGGAGCTTCGAATCGAGTGTCCAGCTGCTCCCTTGTGAATGAAAACGTGGAAACCTCAGAATTCCTTGGGATTTCGATTCTGTAGCCAACTCTGTCCGACCAGTCGTTGCTGCCTCCTGGGTCGAGTGGATCTGGTCCATACAGAATGGAATTTGAAGCTGCTCCATCTCCAACGTTATCAATTGCGTCAATGCCAAACCCAACATTCAACAACGTGTCAATGATTGTGTCGTTTCGGCCTCCAAGGTATTGCCACCCTGCCAACGCGGTGCCTGTTCCCATGTAGTGTCGGAAACGGTCGGGTCGCATGAATTGGGTGTACATTCTCTGCAACTGCCTGTTGAAGTCGTTGCGCTCGTATTGGAAGAAAGGGTCGTTTCCTGGCCCAAGCAAGTCCAAGTTCAAGTTTGCATCCTTGAAACTTCTGACTCGTTCTGGGTCTAGCTCTAAACCTGCTACAATGTGTTTAAATCTAGCAAGCTCTCCGTTGGACGACCTCCAAAGCGCGTCGTCTCGGCCCCACAGTAACTTGTTGGCTCGAAACACACCATCTGTTTTGGCACAAAGCGACGAAACGTCGAATGTAAACCCTCGTTTACGTTGTGGCTGCATTTGAACAAAACAGCAGCGCGCACAGCACACAATCAAGGTGCCAAGATTCTACTATAAAGACAACAGCTATATACCTTATAAAACATTCAGGTTGACATCATCTTCAACTTTACAATCGACGACGTGAGCCTCGGAAGGCCTATATTCACAGCTCCTAAAAACAGACATAGTCTAACCCAAAATGTTTGACCAACTGTAGTCCTCGAAACCGAGATTGTAAATGGAGAAATAACCAAGTCGCTTAATGTGACAGATAGTGTAACGAGTTGGAATGCCCAAAACGCAGCTGCTGCCAATAGGATGGTCAGGTAAATCGCACTCGTGTCCAGCTTCCCCTCTCGTCCACTTTCGTAAAGAAGTGTGCAGCACGAAATGGAAAAAAGGCATCTTGGAATGGACACCATGACAACCAACATACAAATCAATATTCTCGCCGTTGGTTCAAATCTGGACAAGGTGCTTACCAGAGTAGGCGGTTCTGAGAATGCAAGAAGTACGGAACCAGTGACGTCAAGAATGGCGCTCGAGCCTCCCAACCTCGTCAACGGGCCGTTGGGGTCTTTGAACCCAGCCGCAAGCTCGAAGATTGACGGAGATATGACAAAGTACCGGAAACACCAATGAATGAAACTCAGAGCAGAAGCTACAATTTCAAACACACAGGCTCTGCCTTGAGAGTCTTCGGACAGCTGCTCGTACCTCCAAAATGCAATCGCAAACCTTGCAAAAATGCATCCTAGCCCCATGACCATGTCTTCCACCAACGAGCGTGACGTGAGCTCCTTTCTATGAGTGGCCTCACAGTTGACCATTTTGAGGCAATGCTTGTACTGCCAATGTGGCTTTGACGTTGCCCGATCGGCACGCACCCATACTAAAGAGGCTGCCACGATAATGAGAATCAGCTTGGCGACTGCCAGTGTGATAGCTTCCCCCGTGTCGGAAAGACCTGGAAGAGTAGTTAGCACATTGTCGGTCTGAAATCTCGCCTCAAACTTGTTGGAAGCGTCGACTCGCATGTACATGTCCATGGCAGAGATGCGTCGAAAGGGAAGCGAGGGAACGGAAGCGCAGGTTCCAGCAGCTCCACAATCTAGAATGTACAATTCATAGTCTGAACCGTACTTTTCTTTTGGAAGGCGTGAAGCGCAAGTTTGTCCCACTTCGACCATGTTTCGCCGCATTTGGATTGCATCCGGCTCGCTTGTGTAGAATGAATAATCTGAAATTGACAAGTACAACTGATCAATGTTTGCTAGCACTGGTAGAAAGTAGACTTGATCAAGTTCGCATAGAAACTCTACAGTTGCCTGCCTGGCAAACGACTGCTTGAGAATGGAAACTTTTGCAAGTTCAGAATCGTTGACCACAGTAGTCCCAGAAATTACGTCTCCAAGCATTCGAGTGGACGTGGATGGTTGGTCGGTATCAACCGCTTCTTCGGTTTGCCGAAGGCAGAGGTGGGAGCTTGTTAGCCAGTATTCGTGCCCTTGAGTCAGCTTTAGCTCTCCTTCCATTCTCAGGTAGGTTTTTGCAATGCTCGACTCTACAGCCTCTGCCGTGTACGCAAACTGGGAAACGGAACGTTTGAACCCAATCGTCTGCTGTGCGTCGGTCAATAATACTGCATCCGTGCAGTTGCTTCCAATTCCTGAGCATTGAATGGACTTGCTTTCCAAAACTTTGGATTCAAATATGCGGAGCGCATTCTGTGACTGAGAAACGACTTGATCAAATCGAACTAGAACATTGATCCGCCTTCCTGGAGACCCAATCGCCAATTCCACGCTCACAAAGTCTGCGTGTCTTGAAGCACGCAAACATTTTGCATCCGACGGTATCGTAACTGAATCCACACTTGTTGTCGACGTGGGAGGAAGCCACACGCAAAGTACTCCCACAATTAGGAACAGTACGTACGAAGCCGCGAATGCGTTGCTAGGCAACGAGCCGAGTGGAGAAGATGGGTATGACGCATCCGATTCCACACATTCTCCGTGTGGGATTGAAACGTATGCTCCGTTTCGTCGTTGACGAAGTGGGTGTGTTTGTGGGGCAACGTTCATAGTCACTTCCTCTTATTAGGAAACAATGCCATTTTTATTATATTCAATCCCACAACGATTCGGGAAAGGACTTTCTCACTTCTGCACGCTCTACGGCTTTGCGAGCTTCCTCAATCATCTTCATCGAGGCCTGCCTTCTGAGGGATGTGCTGCCACCTCCTTCCTCTCGAAGCGAACCTTTCGTGCGTCCGAGCTCAAACGTGCACTTGCCACCGCCTTGCACTTGCCCGGAAACAATTTGGTTATCCTCTTCCACTTTCTTGTTCTCACAGTCTACAATCTTCCTAGCCTCATATTCTTCTCTCTCCCTCAACGTCTCGTTCATAACGGCCTGCTGCACTCGCAACGCAATGTCGGTTGCAGCTTTGTTCACGTTTGGATACTCGAGTGTCTGTGCAACAGTCAAAATATCATTATAGTCCAAATAGTGCTTGATCGCTGCATCGACACGTTCTTTGCCTTCCGGTCCGTACACTTCCTCAATGCGAGCAAGCACTGCTCCCACCAAAAACATGGAAGACATGTAGTTGAGTGGAATATTTTTCCCAGTTTGTTTGTACCAATTGTCAAGCTTCTTTTTATCTTGAAGCGCAACTCCGAATGCAAAAGAATTCATGGTCGCTTCTTTTTCTTATTATAAAACGTCAAGTAGTTTATCATATTTACTCTCACAGTGTCAACGCAAACTTTTTACATTGTCACGCTCGTTGAATTCTACAGTAATGTCGGTTCGCACAGACTGAAGACGCACAACCGGAACGTTTCCAGGGGTTGGGCTTGCAACAACCGAATTGTAGGACGCATTCCCATTCGAATCTGTGAAAAGAACCTTGGTCAGAGTAGTGTCTCCATAATAGATCTGAACTGGTCTTCCCTGTGTAATGGGAAGTGGGCGCAACCATACTTCTTTGAAAAGTAGCTTTAACAAGTCAGAAAAATCGTCATTGTCCCAAACTTCTTTGGCAATAATCCCGCTCATTGTCGCATTCGCAAGTGACCTCATCGACAGTTCACTGTACGACAAAACTCCAAGTCTTTCTGGACATGCAGCTCTTACGTTTGCCGCCCTTTGAAACTCTGCAATAAATGTAGTGCTTGCGTGTTGGGCCCTTTGCTCGCAAAACAATCTCGAGTACAGATTTCGTGTGAATTTCGGAACCTTGTTCACCTTGTTCATTTCTTCCACTCGTTCGTAAAAGCAGGCAATCGCATGAACCAGTTTGTTGACTGGTGTCGTACACACCATGTGCGTCCACTCCAAATCCACCATTGTTGCAGCAGCGTACAAGGTCTTGTCGCTTTCCATTTGGACGAGCGGTTCTGGAATGAATCCTCTCGCTTCATAATATCCGAATCCTCTCAACAGAGACAGTGTCTGCGTAAGGCTGCCTGCACTCACACTCGGCTTAACAGAATCGAATCGAAATTCAGAGGCGTCGGCAAGACTTTGGCTGCCACCCCTCACCGCCAAAATGACATCAAGTATTTGAAGAACAACTCCGCCAATCCCAGAAGAAGCTTCTTCTACAATGTTTGGTTTGATATTGCACGAATTCCGAGTTTCGTCATCTAGAGCGTGAAAAAGGGAGTCAATAAAAATATTGTCGTCATCAAACGGTCGAACATATGCTACCATGCACGGGGTGGAGGTTTCACTCGATTCAATTTTGAGCTTGTATTCATCAATCTCAAATTTTATCTTCCATTGTCTCGCACCTGGCCTTGGAACATACACCGCAAACGTGATGGACGCTTGCAAATCGTCGTCGTCTGTGCTTCCGTAATACAGTCGATTTAGAAGATTCTTCCAATCCACGTCTTGGAGTGGCATTCGTATCACTTCCAACTTTGGGATGGAGTTGGAAAAGACATTGTCTGTCTGGTTCAGGCCTGCTTCGTCCGCTCCTCTCTTGTTTTCCACGGAGAGGGCAAGCGCATTGAGCGCATTCAAATTTGGCAACATTGTCAATTAATATTATGAATTTCAACGTTTATTCAAACTTCACCGAGAACACTACACACCTCCCGTTCCTTGGACACACTCGACCCAGTCAACACAAACTTGAGGAGCTGCGGAACGAGTGGTTTCCCTACCTTTAGCCTCGGATGCGTTGTGTAGCAAGCTTCAACAGCTCGTTCGACAAAATAGGAGTTTACGACTGCTTCCAGCTTGTTCTTTGCCCTTTCTGCAGAGTCGATTGCACAGGGAGTGAATTTCACCTTTTGCACCTTGGAGTCGAACACCCATCGAGTGGAACGCGTATGAATTGCAAGCTCCAAGAACAACTCTCGGATTGGCCTTACAAAAGCGTCTGAAAACTCAGGCTTTGACCACGCCCGAATGTGTGCTCCGAGAAGTAGCAAGTTGACAAAAAGGCAAACCTCAAAGTTGGCAAAGTCGACGTTGAGGGCGTACAAAGAAGGATCAAAGTCGGTAAGCTGCGCCGTCTTGTCCGAAAAGACGATAAAGTTGGCAGGCTTGCAGTCAAAGTTCAAAGCGCACTGCTTTGCCTGCTTAACGATGCTCGGCATGACAAGCTTCTTGACAAAATTGTGAACGCCCTTTGAAATTGCTGTGCTTCGATCTTCTTCGGAACGCAACGTGCTGTCGGCCGCCACTTCTGCCATTCTGTCGCCGATGAGAGTGTTCAAATCTTTGGCGCCGCACCGGAGCGCATAGACAGACCCGTACAGACTCACAGTTTTACCATTTCTCACTCGAGTGTACTTGCTCTTGTACGCAAACGCCGCGTAGCACGGAACGCCGAATCCGTTTGCCGCCGCGTTCAGAACGTTGTTCATTTCGGTGCAAATGCTGCGGTAGCTTCTATACCTGCAAACCTCCGTTTCGGGAGGAGTGGAAGTGTCCAGTTCATTTGAATTTTCTGTACCGTCCGAATCCGGATCTGGTGTCGTTTTTGATGTTGGCTTTGTAAACCGAATCACAAACTCGTTCATGGTGATGTCGTTTCCTTGCGTGTCCATGAGCGTAGGCGCGAAACCGAGGTGTTTGTGAATTTCAGTTCCACGAATTACATAGTTGTACTCTCCGTATGCAAAGTCGACCGATCTCGCATTCTTTTCGAGCAGCTCATTGAGTTGGAAAATCAAATTGCTCCAGCCGTCTGGCGTGCTCCAACGCCCCATATTCCTGCCAATCAAGCCTCCACCTCTTTCAGTAGTCGAGTAAAAGACTCTGTGTGCTCCCATGTTGAGCACATCGTCTAATTTCACCTTTGAAACGTGTTCGGTGTCATTGCTTTGTGCGTAATTGCCGTACGCCGAGTCAATCTCAGACCTGGAGATGGTACCAAAAAATCCACCTTGAACAACCGACGTTGGAGATTGTTCAACGTGATCGGTGTTCTCGTCATTGTCTTCAAACTTTACCCTTTTCTTGCTCGGCTTCATTCTTTTTTCTGATTCGATGTTGTTGCTTGCACCAGTTTGCACTGACTCTGTTACCTGAAGCGCCTGGACCGCCTCCAATTTTCGTTTTTTATTCGCCTCTTCTTCTTGCTCCCTTTCCTCTTGCATGCGCCGTTTCACCCGCTTTCGTATCTCGTCATTCTCCTGTTTCTCTCTCTCAATCCGTTCTCTTCGTAACTGCTCAATCCGTAACTTTTGCTCATGCCTTTTTTGCCTCTCTCGTTCTGGCATTTCAGCGATTCTTGCCTGCTTTGCGTGTGCCTTTTCTCTGGCGATTCTGGCCTTTCTCAGCTCGTCTGCAATATTCTTTGCTTGCGGCATTATGCGAGATACGAGTGCAAGGCCACAATGAGAAGATTGCGTTTTACTCTTCGTCAGAGTCTATCTTAATCGTATAGCGCCGAGACGATACGTCAACCACCGATCGTACTTTGCGCGAAAGGGGCGCTTGTTCCCACCAATTCCCATTCTCCTTGTAAAAGTCGGTGTCAGCGTCGTCGGCACCTCGAATCTTGCGCTTTCTGGACGGTCCCGGTATTGGTTGTTCGTTGGCACATTCACGCGGGCAATAGGTTGAAATCTTCAGAAATCCTGGAAGAAACGTCGACAGCAGTGTAGTATTCTTCAATTCTTCGTCTTCAGAGTACCTCTTTTTCAAGTTGCAGACAATCGACTCCGGCAGGATGTGAACAATGCGATGGTCACACGCATCTTGTGCTTCTGTGCCGTCAACTGAAAGGATGACGCCCCAAACATAGTCGCACTTGTTTGCAGTCAATTCGTTGGACGTGTTGTACACGTTGGTCTTTTCTCGGTGTTTCATCTCAAGTACCACAATGTGGTGAGGACGCAGTGCCATTGTAACCAAGTACTTTATCCACGATTTGGCCCTAGACCCACGCTTGGTAAGTTTCTTGATCTCGTCGACACTTCCATCTCCCGTAATCACAAAAGGCTTTGAATAGCAGCGTTTGATGGAATCCCGTGGGATGGAGTAGTAGTCTCCCATGTACTTTGTATAGTATCCAGACGGCGCGGCAATGACGTGTTGGTCGACGCGTCCCTTTTTGAAGTTGTGAATAATGTCGGAAGATTGAGTGGAAGCATTGGAATTACCGACTTCAGAACTGGACTCAGACGACGGGTCGCCATCAGGGTCTGAGTCCTCGTAGTCGTCATATCCAATGCTTACATCTCCTTCATCATCGCTTGGGATAAACGCACTGCAGTCAGAGCCGAACTCCTGTGTCAACTTCTTGCGCATGCGGTTGGCACGTCTTTCGAGTTTGGAAAACTCTCCCGCAATGTTTGCCAAGTCTACATAGACCTTTGACCCAAGCATCTCAGAATTCTCATCAATCATCTCCATTAGTCTTCTACTAGGCCCGTCATCAGCATTTAATCCGACTTCATCATCCGAATTCTCCATGAAACGTTTCGTCGCACACGGTCTATGGAGGGACCCCGAGCCGCGATACGACGGCAGGTGTTCTACACACACACACACACTTGCAACCGTTCTCGACACCACAGCCGCGGTTTTTCTTCCTCTCTCTCTTCCCCTCTCTCTTCCTCTCTCTCTTTCTCTCTTTCTTGTTGTGCCATGAATCCAATCAGTCCATCTCCTCGCCGTCTTCCTCGGCTTCCTCGCCGGCCTGCTCGGCCTCGTCGGCTTCCTCACCGGCCTCGTCGGCCTCGCCGGCCTCGTCGGCCTCCTCCTCCTCTTCGTCCTCCTCGGGAGGCATGAGGATTCCTTCGTCGTACAGAGTCTCCTCGTCAACCGCAAGGACGTTGAGCATGTAGTTTTTTGCCTTTGCGAACCGGTTCATGACGTCGATGCGGTCGGCGCGGAGAGCAGCGTACTTTTGCTTGTCCTTTGCAATCGTCTGATCACGCTTGCGAATTCTCTCCTTGAGCTTGCCGATGCGCTCGACGACTTCTCCGAGTTTGGATGGACCACTAATGTGGAGCTCTGCGTAGAAATCCTTGGCCCGCTTCTTGGGCTCAACCGGCTCGGCGTCGTCGTCCTCCACGACTGGGAGCTTGCGCTTGTTCTTGCGCTTGACGGGCTCCTCGGAAGCGTCGTCGTTCGAGCTGGAGGCCTTGGCCTTGAACGACTTGGAGCGCTTGTTATCGGATTCCGAAACTTCGGTCTCGATGCCATTCGAGCGCAGAAGCTCTCCGATTGCGGAGTTGGCAGCGGCGGCAGGGAGAACAACTTTGGCAGCACTGGAGCCTTCGACTGCCTGCTCGACAGCTTCGGCCGCCTCGGCCGCCTCGCTTGCCTTTTGCTTGCGCGAACGCGTGCCCAACTTGTCTGCATCTTGCAGTGCCTTTTCTTTGGCGTCCTTGGCAACGGAAACGAGTTCCTTCTTGTGCTGCTCCTGCGCATTCTGGAGCGCTTCCTCGTGCTTCTTTTTGAGATCCTCCATCTCGCGCTGGAGCTGCTCGGCGCGCTTCTCCTCCTGCTTGCTCATGGCCTTGGCCATTTCGGCATCCGCCTTGTATTCGGACTTGCCCTGCGTCTTTGCAGCAAAGTGCGCATTGGCACCGGCATTCGCAACCACGAGCTCGTGCTTCTTGTCGGATGCAGTGACGGGTGCAGAGGAAGAAGAAGAACCCGCAGCTGACCCAGACATGTCCTCCTTGGAGCGCTCGAGTGAGGAGGCGTGCTTGAACGTGTTCATCATGGCCTGGAACTTGATCTTCTTGTCGCCACGGAGTGACTCTTCAAACTCCATGGCCTGGTCAAAGAACTCCTTCATCTCGAGGCTGAGCGTATCCGTCCACGGACCGTACGTGGCGATTTCGGTGGTGCCTCCTTTCTCCATGTACGTGTCAATCTCTTTCCGCTCCTGCTCGGACAGGTCTTGGCCATCTTCGATTTGCTTTCGCGAACTCTTCGACTCGTCGCCGTCGTCGTTGTCGACATTCGCCCTGGACTTGGTGCGACCGGTGATTTGGTCCTTGACCAACGCGCGGCCACTGTTAGGGCCAAGGCGCGGTGAGTGACGTGGCATGGTACTATTGTACTATGTTCCTGTGTAGGACAGCAGTGTAGGAAGAAAAGCAAGCACGTAAAGGTAAGAAAGTACAATCCGACTCGTGAAAGGTTTCATCAAGTTTTGTAACGGCCAAGGCTTGCTGAGATACGCCAGAGCAAGGGGTTGAGCGACTTGGATTTTTAGCAAGGGCTGGCATCTCTTACCCTTCTTTTTTCTTTTACATGCTGTAGACGGTTTGTAAAGAAGCACTGTCAAACTATAACAAAACGTTTCGTAAGGTACTACATGTTACAATTCCTACTTTTTAGCCCCAGTCCAAGTCAACCCAACCCGAACACTAGATCTACAGGAAATTCTCTCTCTCCTCTGCAAAAGCCAAAAGCTGTGCAGCTTTTGCTTGCTTGTGCGCGAGCGCCACCATCAGCGGCGTTCTCTCGTAGACATCCTTGCTGAAGATAGGGCACTGTGGCTTGGACAGCACGGCCGCAAGCTCTTCGCAGCGACCTAGTGCGGCAAGAAAGTGAATAACGTTCCAATCATTCTCTCCGGAACGCTCATCCAGAATCGTGTGCAGAGTTGGCTCGCCTTGAGGTTCAATTGCCATGTCTGCAATCTTCGTTTCGATTTTGCCATGGGACATTTTTACTATGTTCCTGTGTAGGACAGCAGTGTAAGAAGAAAAGCAAGCGTGTAAAGGTAAGAAAGTACAATCCGACTCGTGAAAGGTTTCGCTCAAGTCTTGTAACAGCCAAGGCTTGCTGCGATACGTCTGCAGAAGGCTTTGAGGTGCAAGCGGTGTGTGGGGCGGCCATATCCTTACCCTCTCTCCTTTTTTGTGGTGCAGTCACAAGGGGTGGTCCAGTCCTTATATGCCACGTAAAAGTGCGTTACAAGAGTTTACAAGTTCCGAAACGTTTGAAACCGTAGTTCCCGCGCGGCGCTGTGCGCGAGCGCCGCTCTTCCCGCCATTTGCCGAATTCGGCGCTCGCGCCGAGCGCCGCCTGCAAAATGCAGAATAGCTGCAGTCCTTGCGACTGGTCTGCCGCAGACTGCGGCACTAACACCGAGCGCCGCCGGCAAAATGCAGAATAGCTGCAGTCCTTGCGACTAGTCTGCCGGAGACTGTGGCACTAACACCGAGCGCCGCCGGCAAAATGCAGAATAGCTGCAGTCCTTGCGACTGGTCTGCCGCAGACTGCGGCACTAACACCGAGCGCCGCCGGCAGAATATCTCGTCAAATTCGGCGCTCGGCGCGAGCGCCTTCCGATGTTTACCTTTCATCGTACAGAAGCGTGTCCAATTAAGGGATATAATTAATTCACATACTAATGTTGAGGCGCGGCTAAAGACGCAGCTTGTCACGAACAAACATCATGAGCGCTCCCATTTGATTCTCTCCTACAATCTTTTTCGTCTCCTTGTCGACTCCGCCCGCCCAACGTGGAGGCTCGTACAGGTTTTTGCGAAATGCAGACCTCGTAAACTCGAGGAGGTACTTGTCCTCCGTGGCGAGCAAAATATCCTTCAACTCCGTGTTGGACTTGTACTTGGCCATCAAAATCTCCTTGAAGACACGTTCGACTTTTTCCTTGTCAAAGTGAAGCTTCTTGTCTCCCGGGATGCGGTTGATGCGCATCTTGGCCAGGATGCCTATCATGTGCTTTTTTCCCCAGAACTTTTTCTTGGACTCGCACTTTTCCTTCTTGACTCCGACGGCCTCAAACGCCTGAGGAGTCAACTTGCCAATTTCGGAGTGGACTCCGAACATCGCCTCCCGCATCTCGGCAGGCACGCGCTGTGCTTGGAATGCGTGCTCGGAGGAAGGGTACCACACACCCTCGTATTCGACGACGCATTCGTAAAAATTGGAGAGCTTGCACATTGGAGACGTGGCGCCGCTGTGAAATGGCAACACTTCGCGATCTCCGACGTATTGGCCGTGTTGGGACTCCATGCGGTCTTTGTAGGGGAACGTTCCTGTAACGGTTGTTAGTGAATCGTGTCAGACTTGTGAAAGGTTTCATCAAGTTTTGTAACAGCCAAGGCTTGCTGAGATACGCCAGAGCAAGGGGTTGAGTGACTTGGATTCTTAGCAAGGGCTGGCATCTCTTACCCTTCTTTTTTCTTTCCTTCTTCTCTTACATTTTTGATTCCATTCCATCAAACTATAACGAAACGTTTCGTATGGTACTACATGTTACAATTCCTACTTTTAAGCCCCAGTACAAGGTAAATAGTCAAACAGTAACTGTTATCAGCACTACAAAGCAAAGGAGGAAAGGTGAGAGCCTCGTTCAAGTCAACCCAACCCGATTCTGGCATGCTCAGTCGTATCGCGGCTAGCCCTGTCTCAATTTGCGAAACTCACGAAAGGTTTCGTATGTTTGAACGTTTCATGTTTCTCAGACCCTTCAAGTTTTGTTTCGTCAAGTTTCGATGTCGGATCTCGACGACCAGCTCAACAATCTTTCCAACGTGATTGACGAAGCTTCCGACCTTCTTGATGCTTCCGTTGAGATGCGTGCGAAGATGAATGTCGGTTCCCTTCCCACTGCCGGTGCATTGTCGACCGAGGCGTCGACAGTGTCTCCCGACGGCAAAGACGCCAACGCCGACGAGGACGAGGTCGAGGAGGTCGACGAGGTTGAGGAGGTCGACGAGGGCGAGGAGAGCAAGAAGGAGACGGCCAAGGAGACGGCCAAGGAGACGGCCAAGGAGGGCAAGGAGACGACCAAGAAGGCGGCCAAGAAGGAGAAGGCATTTGACCGCGATGCCATCAAGTGGCCCCACCCTCTCCAGGACCCGGAGCGCAAGAAGGATAGCTTCAGGCCGGAGAATTTTCCCGACGACTCCAACTTCAAGCTGGAGGTGGCCAAAATCAAGAAGCAGTACTCGCGCGTCATGGCGGAAGATATTGCCACCCTTGCTTTCAAGCACTGCCCCACGAAGATGTGGCCCAACACGACGCTGAAGGATGCCTACGCCAACGCGGCCGACGCCGACTTTCGCTTCAAGCTTCTGGAGGAGGCACACGCCAAGCACCTTGCCCAGAAGAAGGCAGATGCGTTGATGCGCAAGGAGAAGCGTCAGCTGAACAAGAAGGACACCGAGGATGGCATCGAGGAGTTCAAATCGGTGATCGGCAACCTCTTCATCACCGTCTTCTCGGCCAAATCCACTGAGTACTCTGAGGAGCACAACGGTGAGGAGCCGGACCAGCTCATGAAGCTCGAGTTTATCAAAGCAGCGTCCGAGGCAGTGGTTGCCGAGTTCAACCGATGGGCTCCCAAGATCAACTCGATGTCCGAGTCCAACCTCGAGGAAGCTTTGAAGATTGCCACCACTGCTTCGATTCCGCGTTCGGAGGCTCTCGCCATTCTGGCTAGTGCGCCGGCTATCGTGGCCCCGTCCCCGGTGAGCACCCCGGCTTCTAAGAAGCAGAAGACGTCCGCTGGCGCTTCCTCCTCGTCCTCCGCCGAGGTTGACTCGCCTGCTGGGCCACCTCCATCGCAAAAGCCCGTCTACCGCATTTCCAAGAAGGGTGCCGTCCCCGCTTCCGCTTCGGAGTAGGCAACCTTCAATCCTCCTCCTCAACTTCATCCTCGTCAAAGTCGGACGCGTTGTCGTCTTCGTCGAGTTCCACCACCATGTCTGCAGAGGTAGAGGCAAAAGAGGATGCACCCGGACGGCGTTCGTGCACAATGGAGAGGATGTTTGTGAATGCCGAAAGAGCAAGGTACTCATGTCCCCAGATCACGCGCACAATGAATCCGTGATTCAAGTAGAGCCGAGTAGTCTGTTCCGTCTTCTCGTAGAGGTCCTTGTAGCAGACCTTGATGCGTTTTCCCCCGTTGCGTTTGCTGATCCAATTAAAGCATCCATCGTGCTTAAGATGACCGGGTGGGTAGCCGTGAAAGTGGTTTCCGTGGTACAAGAAAACAACGCCATTGATTCCCATCTTCTTCTCCTCAATGGTTGGCTCCCAAAAGCTGTCGGGCCTGACTTTTGAATTTGGGATCAGATTGCGTCGTTCATTGTCCTCTCCCCACTTCATGGCAACGCGGTCGCAGTGAGTGTGCGGAAGCTCGTATCGAGTTTCAGTTGAGACTCCATTGCCGATTTCACGTTTGTATGCTGATTCAAGCTGGTCAAAGCATTGACATGCCTCCAAACTGGCGCCTGGTTTGTGAGGTGGGTGCGCCCCGTCTGCAATGGAACAGTCATAACACAAAACGTGTTGTTTACCCTGCTTGTTTGGATACTTGGCCAATCCTTGACTATTTGGGCATCCACCGTCTTCTTTTCCTTTGCACCGCTTCCCGCCTCCGTGTCGAATACAAAAATCAGTGCTGCCCTCTGCAGACGTGGGGCATGGACTTCCATCTTCCTTCGTGGCTTGGCACCGTTTCCCGCCTCCATGGTATTTACAAAAATCTGTGCTGCCCTCTGCAGACTTGGGGCATGGACTTCCATCTTCGTTTGTGGCTTTGCACCTCTTCCCACCTCCGTGACGAACACAAAACTCGGTGGCGCCTTTTGCAGCCGTGGGGCATGGACTTCCATCTTCCTTCGTGGCTTGGCACCTCTTCCCGCCTCCGTGTCCAACACAAAAACCTGTGGTGTCAAGTGCAGACTTGGGGCATGGACTTCCATCTTCGTTCTTGGCTTGGCACCTCTTCCCGCCTCCATGAGATTTACAAAAATCAGTGCTGCCTTGTGCAGACTTGGGACATGGACTTCCATCTTCGTTTGTGGCTTGGCACCGCTTCCCACCTCCATGATATTTACAAAAATCAGTGCTGCCGTGTGCAGCCGTGGGGCATGGACTTCCATCTTTGTTTGTGGCTTGGCACCTCTTCCCGCCTCCGTGTCCAACACAAAAATTGGTGCTGCCAATTGCAGACTTGGGGCATGGACTTCCATCTTCGTTCGTGGCTTGGCACCTCTTCCCGCCTCCATGAGATTTACAAAAACCAGTGCTGCCTTGTTCATACGCGAGGCATTGACTTCCATCTTCAAACGTATGATTGCAAACTCTAAGCCATTTGTTGCTACAAGCTTTCCATCTTCCAAACTTTCCAAGCCGGCGGTAAATAGTGTTCTTTTTTGCATCCTTTGTAGACTTGGGAGCCATTGGAAGTTTAGGGGAAGCGGGTGTAAACTTGTTGGAACGCTTCTGGTCAGTCGTATTCGAAGTTGACGGCTCACTGACTTGATTGACATTCGTTTCTTCTTGAACCTCACATTCCATGGCCATGGAAGGGTCATTTTTGTGGTCGTGGTTGCAGTTGCTTGAACATGCAGCATGTCCTCGTTTGCCATTTGTAATGTCAAACGACGACGGCTGCGGTGGTGGTATTTTCTCTGGTGGAGGAGTCACTTTGACCCTTGTGGTTAAAGTCTCTGTGCTCCCATCTGGGAATGATTTGGTCTTAGTCTCTTCGAATTCGACGCTGTTTTGAGCCTCCATGATTCGATTCGACATGTAGGCTACCAAGGACGCCGATTCCTGGGCAGACGAAACAGGGTACCCAACTGCTGTCTTCTTGACTGGTGGGCCGAAAAAGTCTTCCATGACGACGGCGCGCTTCTTGGAGGGAGCAGGTGCGGATGGCGCGGATGGCGCAGGTGGATCGGGTGGCGCGGGTGGCGCGGGTGGAGCAGGAGGCGGAACCGGCTCGGCAAAGTTGGCTCTCGCATCTGCCTTTTCAGAATCTGTGCAATCGACAACCGTTGCGTTTTCATCACAGAATTCGTCGCCCTCGCGCGTCAGGTAGTAAAAGGTTTTCAACTTCGTTTTCACCGATTTGATGTCTGGGTGCCAGCTTTTTCTGTCAAACTCTTCTACCATTTGGCTTGCTGAAATACGTGTGTGCTTGTGTTTCAGTGTGTCGATGATTTGTGAGCGCAGGTGGCGGTTAGGAAGGAAAGAGACGATTGCAATGTTCACTATTCTTACTCGTATCTCATCTACTGTACTCACGTCGATTTACAAAAGCGAGCAATGTGTGAGGTGTGAGGAAAAAACTTATTTTAATTAAGGTACGAATTTGACAAGGTTTGGCTCATCTATCCGCAGGTATCTCTTCAGCTCTCCAAATTGGTTAAAACCAGGCACCGCCATGTAGTAGGTCGTATGATTCCGTGGTTGGCCATCATGACGCACCTTTATTTTCACTGCTTGATTTGAATAGAATTCCAGCTCTGCAATAATGGCTTCTCCCCATCGATCCATATTCACCAACTTCAGTGGGCTTGACGAAACACGCCCACTCACTTCCATTGTCATCGTAATTCTCTCATTGATTGGCTCCGTCGGGTCGGCTTCCACTTCGGAAATGTTGAGTTCATTGACCACAAACGTAAGTCCAATCACCGGAGAGGAAGGACCGTATGGAAGAAACGGTGCCCATCTACTCGGCTTTGACAGTCGAATGCCAACAGACATGTAGATGGGAAGACCTGTGGTTTCTCTATTTCCATTTACAGCAATCGATTCACTTTTAAGTTGAGTCATGTTTGGAAGCGTCATCGTTTGTTTAACAATAATTCGGTCAACATTACCTCTTTATTTCAATGTTCACTGTTGTTAGTCGTATTTCGTCAAGTGTACTCGCGTCGATTTACAAAAGCGAGCAAGAAAACGATGAAAATAATGGCAATACAGAGACGCGGCGTTTTGTGTGCGAAAACTGTGCAGTCAGCATCACAAGTGGTCAATCGGTGCATTTTATGATGGACCAAGTGTTCTGCAGCAACGTGTGTCGCATGCAGAGCCTCATTGATTCAAAGCCAAGTCAGTGCACTGCAGTGCACAAAACACAGCGAGGTGGAAGCTATTTTGCGGCGCTGGGCGCTCAATGTGGGGTAGAGGAGGGGGGTCCACCTAGGGGGGCAGGGGGGTCCACCTAGGGGGGTGGGGTAGGGAGGGGGCCTAGAGTGTAACGTCCCAATTGTCCAAGGATCCTTGGACAAAAAGCCAATCCAGGGAGTATTCACGACAAAAGTGGCCAACCCTTCACACCCGGGCTGGCCAGGTGCTCGCCTTCTTGGACATTTTGGGGACGATTTGCAGGCGGTTTGTCCAAGGATCCTTGGACATTTTTGGGACGATTTGTAGGAGGCGCTGGGCGCGAGCGCCGCTGTTTCTGAATGAAATGTGAGGAGAAGAGATGTGCGCAGAGCAATACTGGGCGGCGCTGGGCGCTCAGCGCCGCTTTGTGGGAGTCAGCTGTGCCAACAAGACGTGTGCGTAGAGCGGCGCTGGGCGCGAGCGCCGTTGGTTTGTGACTCAAATGTGAGGAGAAGACAAATGCGTCGAGCAATACTGGGCGGCGCTGAGCGCTCAGCGCCGCCCTGTGGGAGTCAGCTGTGCCGACAAGACGTGTGCGTAGAGCGGCGCTGGGCGCGAGCGCCGTGTGGGTAGAGGGTGGGGGTAGGAGGGGGGGTCCACATAGGGGGCGGGGGCAGGGGGGTCTAGAATGTAACGTCTCAATTGTCCAAGGATCCTTGGACAAAAAGCCAATCCAGGGAGTATTCACGACAAAAGTGGCCAACCCTTCACACCCAGGCTGGGCGGGTGCTCGCCTTCTTGGACATTTTGGGGACGATTTGCAGCCCGTTTGTCCAAGGATCCTTGGACATTTCTGGGACGATTTGTAAGAGCCGAGTAGGAGTGTACAGAGCCTTGCCTCACCATCTGTACACTCTACCGTCGTCACATTTCCTACCTTCCCGCTCCGCCACTCCTTGTGCAGCGCCGCCTGCGCCTCGGGAATACACAGACAAAATAATCCCCAATTTGTCCATGGATCCTTGGACAAATTGGGGATTATTTTGGTGGCTCACGAAAAGGGCTGGACAAGCGCTGCACAAGGAGTGGCGGAGCGGGAAGGTAGGAAATGTGACAATGGTAGAGTGTACGGACGGGAAGGCAAGCCTCTGTACACTCCTACTCGCCTCTTACAAATCGTCCCAGAAATGTCCAAGGATCCTTGGACAAACGGCCTGCAAATCGTCCCCAAAATGTCCAAGAAGGCGAGCACCCGCCCAGCCTGGGTGTGAAGGGTTGGCCACTTTTGTCGTGAATACTCCCTGGATTGGCTTTTTGTCCAAGGATCCTTGGACAATTGGG
>Ga0209603_1000272_pt1 | contig 65572 bp, 82 predicted proteins | sample COGITO_mtgs_1206_FD_184812 | JGI IMG/M metagenome (GOLD analysis project Ga0209603, IMG submission 184812) | Pelagic marine microbial communities from North Sea - COGITO_mtgs_120607 (SPAdes) (version 2) | ecosystem: Environmental > Aquatic > Marine > Epipelagic ...
GAGAACAAGAAGGAGATTAACATTCTAGACGGAAATGGCGAACTTAATAGCGATGCTATTCCTCGTGGATGCGAGGCAGTATGCCTTATTCAGACTACCGGAGTATGGTTTGTAGGTAAGACACAGTTTGGTGTAGGATACAAGCTTGTACAGGCAAAGATTTACAAGAGCAATAAGCTATCAGGATATTCAATTGTAGACTCTGAAGACGAGGAAGAAGCAGAGGTCGAAGTCCCAGATGAGTGAAATGGATATAAAGAAATGAGAGATATATATTTATCGATGGATGCTGTAGATCACACACTATACATCAAAGAAATTATGGAAAACCCAGAAAAACTAAAAGAACTCCTTATTATTGATAAGGCGCTTACTAATATGCTTTATGATATGATTAAGAAAAAGCCTTAAAAATTAAAAACGTATTTTAATTAATACACTCCTCCATAGCTCAGTTGGTTAGAGCGTGCGGCTGTTAACCGCAAGGTCTTCGGTTCGATCCCGAATGGAGGAGTATATTAATTTTACTTTCCGTTGTAGTCTAGTGGTTAGGACTTGTGGCTTTCACCCACACAACCTGGGTTCAATTCCCAGCAACGGAAAATAAAATTATATTGTAATCAAGCTTTCGTGGTCTAGAGGTTATGACCGTGGACTTTGAATCCACTAACCCCGGTTCGATCCCGGGCGAAAGCTTAATTCCAATCATTTCCAGGGTATATCTATGTTATTCATTAATTTATGCCTTACTTCATGGCTAATCTCAAAAGGACATTCGTGTTCTAGTCTCTCGTTTATGTATTTATTGTACTTCATATGACCACCTTCGTGATTTCTTCGGACTGTATTAATGTTAGAAATACCCAAATTATTTGGCATAAACATTAAGTTGTATCCACTGTCTACATCATATCCTTTTAAATTTGCTTTAGATTTCCATTCTAATGGTATTATATGATGGATATGAACGTACTCTTGAAGATTGTATCTGTATTTATACATTGTAAAATCTTTTTTACGTAAATTTAAAAATAACAACATTCTTAATTTAAAATATACATATATAATAAATTAAATGAAGAATACAACATTATTTGCTATAATAGTATTTCTACTTATGTTTTTAATATCCGGAGCAACAAAAGTTTCTTCGTTTGGTACATCGGAATCTGTGAGATTAGCTACTAAATTACCCGAAGGCATATCAGAATTTAGTCAGACTATTGTCCTTTTAGCCGGCCTCTTCGAATTAATTTCTTCATTAGCGGTTGTGTATGGGAGTGTATCTAATCAGCCAGACATCGCTATATATGGAATTTACGGTTTAATATTATTCACCGTTTTAGCCACGCTTATTTTTTATACTTTTCCATTTAAGTATAAACCAGCCCTTTCGAATTTATCGGTTATATCAGGGTTGTATCTCATGATGAATATATGTTTTTTCAAAAATTAAGAATGAAAAACTTTTTTAATGTTAAATTTATTGATAAACTTTTCACAATTACAGCAAGGCTTTGAATTGAGGTGTTCCCCTTGTCTATTAACTCTAATTATAACGAGTTCACACTTCTTGAGTTCATTCGCGTGGATCTTTTTAAGCGCGTTATTGATAGCACTGACTTCCGCGTGTACAGACTCTTTATAATTAGAATTACAATTATGTTCGTAGTAGTAATTGTACCCGGTTGATAGAATCTTTCCACGGTGAATAACTACAGCACCATGATTGAAATTCATATCAGATTTCATTGCACACATCTCAGCCTGTTCAATAAACAGTCGCCTGATCATAATTAATAATTTTTTATCTGTATTGTATTTAAGTATATTTAAAAAATGTAATTTAAGCACTCATAAGAGCAGCCCCAGGCTTGTAAGAAAGATCTGTAGTACCAAAAGAATATTTATATGTAGCCTGATCAAATTCAGATAATGCCCAAAACCCCATTGCGATGATTAACATAATTAAAAAACCAAGTAAAATTACTGAGCCATAACCACTCTCATTATCATTATCATCACTTGCCATTGTTTATTATAATATATTATATTTTTATTCGTTGTTAAAAAACTTATAATAAATAACAAGTCCCGATGTTCCAAATGTAAAAAATAACGCTAATACAATGGTTATCCATAGTTTAAAAAAATTAAATTGGGGCTCTTTGTCATCTGACACCATTTAAATTAAGAAAAATGTTTTAAATGTATTTTTTTTACATAAAATAAATATCACTAGATAAATTTGTAATGTAATGTATATAATATTTACATATGTCTTACCGTAGAGAAACATTCGTCGCGAAATGTGCCGAATTTCTAAATATTGCTCAAGACAATGTCATTGTTGTAAATATGGAAAAAGGAATATTCAATAACGCTATTGAATTGTCTAAAAAAAATGGAAACCCATTAAAATGGTCGGACTCTCATTTTATTAAGTATTACTCTACTAACGCTAGAAGACTTTTGGCTAATATTTCATATACAACAAATGCTAATGTTTTGATTTCAAAGATTAAAAATGGACACATTGATCCATATTCACTCGTAAAGTTAACAAGAGAAGAACTTAATCCCGAACTATGGGAAACTCTGAAGTCTAAAAATTTGGAAAAAATAGTTGTTAAACAAATGGCGACAGAGGACGGAATGTTTAAATGTAATAAATGTAAATCTATGAAGACGGTGTATTACCAGATGCAAACCCGTTCGGCCGACGAACCAATGACAACTTATGTAACATGTACGAACTGTAATACAAAATGGAAATGTTGATAGAATAATAATGTTTACTAAATATAAATGGATTTTCTAACCGAGACTTTAATATCTTTCGTGATTGGAGTAATAGTATTCTTCGGTCTTCTAAGAGCAAATGTTTCTAAGGACAAAGCACAGTTAGGGGCTGTATTTTTAGGTGGGTGGATTTTCACACAACTACCTAAATACACGCGTACCGCTTCTTCAGAATATGAATTAAAACTTATAATTGGCTATTCTACAATGAGAAGTTATTTCGTAGGATTGATAGTAGCAGCATATATAGTCGGAAATTATGTAAATATCTAAATATTTATATTATTTAATTTTAAAAAAAAATATTTATTAAATCATAAATGAATTTCCTCGTAGAGACTTTGATCTGCGTTATACTAGCCGTATATGGTCATAAACTTTTGACTAAAAAAGGTATATCAGGCAAGCATATCACCGCACTTGTAATGGTGGCCGCTCTCGTTTTATTTGTATATCTACCACTATTGTTTAGTGATGTAGAAGATGGAGATAAACCATCTATATGGAAAGATCAAGATGGTAACAGTCCTACTAATGAAGAAGTGTACGACTACACTCAGATTGCCCTTAGAACCTACATATCATTGTTTATAGCCTTTTTTGGTTCTATAGGTATTTTAATGTCGTAAAAAAATGTCGTTTTATAAATAAATTATGGTTTTGGAATGTTCCATATGTATGGAAGATAAAGCATTAGAAAATATTGTATTTTTACCTTGTATTCATTTTCTATGTTCAGAATGTAATAATAGTCTTAAAAAAAATGAATGTCCCTTCTGTAGAAATAAAATAACAGAAGATCCAGATTCTTATGACGAACATGAAAATGAGTACAATGATACTGAATTTGAAATGTTAGTTACAGAAAGATCAGAAGAAAGAAGAAAGCGTAAAAAAAATAAAAAATACACAAAAAGAATAATGAAACTTCTCAATAATAATCAAGAGGTCTATATTTCAATAGATTCGCGAAATACTTACACAGTCTTACAACAAATGAACTCAGAAGAATAAGCGGGGTCTTTTTTTGAACTGTAAGACTTTTGCCTCTTAACAATTGGTTCAGACATAGACATTCCACCTTCATTTTCATTTTCATCAAGGATACAGCTACTAGCGGCACTTGGGTGCCTAACATTTGACATTGTCCTTGAAACTCTCCTAAAAGCTTCGGTATAATCACCAGATACTTCACATGATTCATTTGCGTGAGAAATAATTGCCGAATTATTATCCAACACATTTTCATTTTCGCAGATGAATGTAACATTTATATTACACATCTTGTCAATTTTTTCTCTTAGAGTCTTTAGAGACGATAATGTATGATTCTTACTGGAATTTTCATTACCATCTGTTATAACAGTAATATTAACATATTCGTGAAGGTCATTCAAAACCATTTCATATACATGACCTATAGCATCGTATAAAGCTGTCAAACCATGATTAATAATGTTCTTTATGATGTTTTCAGAGTTAATTTCATTGAAATCTGCGTCAATTACACATTGGACATCCGTGTTAAAAGTTAGAAATGTAAAACGATCTTTATTTTCCTCTTGTTCTATAAAAAGATCTACAATTCCTTTATTAACCGATTCTACGTTTGAAGACATACTTGCAGATGCGTCTACGAGAAGAATATTCCAAGCATACATAATGTAATACAGTATTGTATTATTAGCTATTTCTCTAAATTAAATATTGTAATTATAAAGTTCCATCACTTCTAACTTCGTAAGATTAAAATTAAGCAAATTCAAAAGAACTTTTAAATTTAAAGAATGCCTAATTTTTGTATTACAGTTATCTAGAATGTAAAAACAAAATCCCCCGTCTATTTTTTTACCTGGATTTCTTGTAGTAAAGTATGGAATATCAGACGTCTCAATTAAGAGTTGTATTAGATGCGTTTTGTTTTCTGCTAAATTTTTGTAACAATTTCCAAAAAAGTCCATAGTGACTACAGTTATATCTGGTATTTTACTAATTTTTTTTGAAATGATCTTTATAAATTCATTCTTTTTATTTTCGTTTGATATATTCTCATACTTTAAAAAATTAGCAAGGTTGTATGTATAATGAATATCAAGATCTTTTGCGACACTGGCTAAGCAACCAGATGACGCGCAAAGTATTTTCTTACCGTTTGTTATTTTTTTAATTTTAGGTAATATTTCCCAAAATCCCGAAACACCAGATGGTCCAACTGAAACACAATCTGTATTTACTAAAATGTCTCTGAAAGGTTTTATCATGAAACTTAATACAGCAAATATGATTATATTTCTCATTTACATTCTAATTTTAAAATATCTTTAAATTATATATGTACATTACGCGGCAAAAAACAAAAACCGGGTTTGTATACTCTACTAAAAACCCAAATGACATCGAAAGAATTAAAAAACTAAGAATTCCCCCAATGTGGACATCTGTTAAAATTGATAAGTCTGATAATGCTAAAATACAAGCAACAGGTTACGACGCTAAAGGTAGAAAACAGTACATTTATCACATAGACTGGACGGAAAAGTCAAAGAAAAAGAAATTCAACAAGATGAAAAATTTTAACTATGATCATTACTCTAGAGTAATAAATAATTACATTAAAAAAAATGACCTTTCAAGAGATTGTGTAATATCAAATGTTATTAAGATAATGGAAGATTTAAACATTCGCGTTGGAAATGAGATGTACAAGAAAGAAAATGGATCTTATGGTATAACAACACTTCTCAAAAGTCACCTTAACGGGGATAAACTCAAATTCATAGGTAAAAAGGGGATACAGCATTCTAAGCAAATAAAATCTGATAAAAGTTTGAAATTCATAGATCGCGTTAAAAAAATTAAGGGTCCAAACTTATTCTATGATAATTATGGAAAATGTATCACCGGTGCAGATTTAAATGCTTTTTTAAGAAACAAAGTTAATTCTAACGTCACCTGTAAAGATATTCGCACATATAGAGCGAATGAGATATTTCTTAAATTTATGAAAAAACTTAAAAAAGCAAACACGGAAAAGGAAAGGAAAAAACAGATACTCCAGGGTATAGACTACACGGCAAATGAGCTTGGAAACACTCGCAAAATATGCAAAGATTCTTATTTAGCCCCCGAAAATATTAATAAATTCATTTAAAAATTAAATGTATGTAATTTAATAATCTATTATGTTAGCCTTGTTAAGTGTATTTACATTTTCTTTAAAACAACCATATTGGTATAATCCAGTAATTCATAATCTGGGAAATACAGGATTTCTGGGTAATATTCACGCCATTTCTACATCTTGTATCACTAGATTTATAGACGATCATGCGTACTCGGGTATAGACGTCCGTAAGAAAATTTATGATGATACAATCGGAACCGTGTGCGATCTATGTTGTGGAACCGGATTTTCAACTAAACCAGGGAATACCGGAGTAGATACATCTAGGGAAATGTTAAGGTTTGCTAATTTTTATAATCCAGGAAGTAGGTATTTATTTGGAAACGCCGAGACATTCGGTAAAGATCGTGAATTTGATACTGTTACGTGTATGTTTGCTTTTCATGAAATTCCAGAAGAAGGTCACAGAAAAATTCTTAATAATGCTCTAAGAATATCTAAAAAAAAAGTCATAATTGTTGACATTTCTACAGATTATAAACCCTCAAGATTAATGCTGGCGGGCGAACCTTATACTTTAGATTACCTTAAAAATATAAATGAACTAATGGAAAACTATTCATTTGAAAAAACTAATTTCATTAAAGGTCACGTTGATATCTGGACGTATACCAAGGCAAATTAGAATCACGGATGATTTTAAATATAATTATTATATATAGTACATTATATAATGAATGATATTTTATCTGTTAAGTCTGGCCTTTAATGTATTTTCAAAAAATGTTATACTTCATTTGGAAAAAATTCCGGGGGGTATAACTCACACTGGTATATCTTTTAAAACATCCATTAAAAGAGTTCGTTATGATTTTAGGGCATTTAATGAAAATAATACTTGCGTAACCTCAGATATTAATAATGAAAACGGTAAAAATCTCGAGAGGCTGTATCCAAATTTATACGATCCCGAATTTATTGAACAATTCCGTTATATACTCGAAAACTTTTTTAAAAATGAACCATTTGTAATTAAAAAAGACGTGATACTGGGTTCAACTGAAAAAACTTTTCAAGAAATAGAAACTTACTCTAATTCTATAAATAAAAAGTACATATTTGGTATATACGATTGTAGACATTACGTTGATAAAATGTCTATATTTTGCGACACAGGTAATATACCTATTTGGAACCTGAAGTCATACTTTTAAGAAGTAATTTTTGTATTGTGATTAAAATAAAATATAGATATATTTTAAATGATAAAAGTAAAAAGTTTTAAAAAACTTAAGGGAAATTCTAAGAAGTATGAAATTACATTCGAAAAGAATGGTAAAACGTATACTCGTAAATTCGGCGCCGCTGGGATGTCTGACTTTACAATTCATAAAGACAAAGAGCGCCGCGAGAGATACATTTCACGTCATAAGAAAGACCTTCGTACTAAAGACCCAATGAAACCCGGTTATTTGTCTATGTACATACTTTGGAACAAACCAAGTCTTAAAGCCAGTCTTGCAGACTACAAACGTAGACTTAATGTTTACAATAAAACAGGTAAGTTTCCAACTGACATATCTGGTAGTAATAAGCTGTCCTTTGGAATGAAAAATGCGGCACAAATAAAAGACATTCTCGCGGATAAAGTACGTTGGGACCCAGCCCAGATAATACTCGAGTATGCCGCTGCCCCAGAACTTCAAAAGTTGGCTCGCGGATACCTAGCTAGAAAATTTACTAAATCGAAAAGGTATCTCAAGATGGTTTTACTTGCCATTAATATCGATTTTTATAATTCTATTAGAAGGTCTATGGGGTCTAATTTTAATCCCGAACAATACTCTATCGAACAAATGACTCCAAATTCCGGAGAACCATGGCTGGCGTTAAACCCTTTGAAACATGACACTGCTTTTTTGCTAAAGAAAATGTCTTCTATATTAACTAAAAAGGATCTTTCAGATGACCTCTTATGGTATAATATAATAAGTTACATTTTAGATGAAATAGTTACATTAGACCCCGATAATGTACAATACCGAGGACAAGAGGGTATTAATGTAGAACAGTCGGCCGACTATACTCTAGAACTTTTGAATAAAATGGGATATCCATATGGTCCAGGAGACGATCTTTATGAATGGTATAACAATGCGCTTGCTTGGTTAGAAGAACAGACTACCCCGGAACTAAATTTCGGTAAAAAATACCAAGCCCCTGATAATGTAGTTAATAAGAAAATGTATGAAACTATCAAGTCTAAAATTCAGAGGTCTATAAAAGGACGTAGGTGGGGAGCATATGATTCGGGTAGACTTGTTAGAGAATACAAATCAAAGGGGGGAAAATACACTGGTTCAAAAGGAAAATCAAATTTATCTCGCTGGTACAAAGAAAAATGGGTAGACGCTTGTGCCTGGCCCAAAAGAAAACCATGTGGACGCAAGACTAAAGAGAGTATCGCTTATTGCCGACCAAGTAAAAAAGTAGACTCAAAGACTCCTAAGTTAGTTCAGAAATTGTCCGCTGCTCAACGCAATTCGCGATGTGCTCGTAAAAAGAAGACCCCTATGAAAAGAATAACCAAGTTTGGAGTCGAATATCCATCCGATGATATCGACGTAATGGATGGTTGGGTTATTCATTGTACCCATGTACCTGGCGTGGGTAACCATGCAACATTAAGAAGAAAAGCGGATGATTGGTATCCATCGCCAGCTCGCGATCATGCTTTTAGATACGGAATAAAATATGCAGGGGGTGCTCCAGAATTTTGGGCGCGAGGGCCCCTAGCTCAACGCAATGGCGGACTCCCAAATCCACGTTTTCAGCAGTTGTTAATGGATCATTATAACAATTACTGTGGAGGTTATAATCCCAGGATTTTGCCCCCAAAGTCACCAGCTCATTATTCTTATAATAAATTCGGGGATAAAAAAAAACTTAGACAAGATATGTATAATGACATCATATTAGGGCCTAGTAACGATATGCGCGATAACGTAACGAATGCTCTAATTAAACGGTGTCCGGGTGCTTTAACACCTAGATTAGATAATAAAGAGTGTTCTAAGAGAATGACCGAACTTATATTAAGTATCTATTTTACTATGATTAAAGACAAATCAATTAAATTAAACACCAAGCGCAAAAGAGAAATTAACACTAAAATAAAAAGTATATCTAAAGTTTATGGCGTCCCAAGCATGTTAAATTTGAGAAAAAAATATTTAATAGACGAATTGTTAATAGGGTTACAGGGTGGATATTTTGGTAAGGTATTCAAAGGAGAACTATCAAATTATATTCTAGAATCTATAATCACTTAAAAACATAAAATATAAAATGTAAATGGAAGAAATCTTACCGGGTCTTGGGGCTGGAATAGTTTCTACATTAATTTGTAGTCCACTTGATACAATTCGAATAAATTATCAATTGGGTAATAAGATTAAATACAATAAAAATTACTTATATCGCGGAATTGGATATGGTATAATAGGTATTCCTACATTTTGGTCTATTTATTTTCCGATGTACAAAAGACTTAAAAGTGAAGTTAACACTCCAGTCGCGGCATACATCGCGTGTTGTACAGCAAGTACATTTACTACGCCATTTTGGGTTTTGAGACAGGCTAAACAAACTAATAAAAAAATAAATATGAGTGTAAGTAATCTATACAGAGGTATTTTCCCCACTTACCTTATTAATTTGAGTTTTACAGTACAGATGCCTTTGTATGAATACATGAAATCTAAAGTAGAAAACACTACATTCAATGTATTCGTTTGCGCTGCCTTTTCTAAGACTATCGCTACATGTATATTTTATCCATTGGATACTATACGTGCTAGACTTCGCGACGGTCATATAGGTATCTATTCGAATTATTATAGAGGGATGTCTATTTACATTCTTAGAAGTTTGCCATATCACATTTCAGTTTTTTGTACTTATGAGTACATTAAGAACGTTATTTCATAAAAAACTTAGTATATGATATAGCTTGTAGATAACAATCAGCAAGATCGTCTTTTTTCTTGTGTTTTTCAAAAAAGTCTTGATGTGTTTTTATTAGTTCTCGTGTATGTTCGATACCTAATTTTTTATTCTGGAGATATTTATTTTTAGTTTTATGTTCAATCTTTGTATTAGAGCACATCAGTTTATATTTAGGTTGATAAAACATTATTTTACATAGCGCATTTTTTTCATGTTGAATTCGTAGAGTAAAATATACATATAAGGCAGTTGATATATTTCTCATTTTAGGGTTAAATGATGGTTGTTTCTCTAAAAGAATTATATCAGCTTCTAAAATGTAATTAATTTCATCCAATGTTTTGATAACTGTTAACGTTTCATTTGTTCCTGAACAATCTAATATATTCCAATCAAGTATGTCATTTGTCTCCGTATCTATCATACAATAAGCTAAATTTTTAATACCGATGTCAAAGGAAAGTATAATCATTATTTTAAAATTAACAATATATTTAAATTGTTTAATCGTATAAAAAGAATAATTCATTGATTTCAGGTTCGTCGTCCGTGTTTTCTATGTATAAATCTACACCCGGAATGTATACAATTTCAACATGAGTTAAATCAGTTTCAAAAAGACTGAGAATACAACCCATTATCTTTTGTTTATATTAATCAAAGGTTTTATATCTGATATACTTACCTTCTTTTTACTTTTAGTTTTCTTAAGATTATTAATATCGTTTACGTCCCATGATACAAACAATTTGTTATCTGCTAAAAGCACTACACAAAAACCTTCGTTTTTCAAAATAGTGAATAAATAAGTGGAAATTTCCGCGACATTATACGCGGGGAACCCAAATGTATAACTAGGTACTGTATAAACGCATCTTAATTCCCCATGTTTAGACAGGTGTCTAATTTTATCCGACATTTTTCGCAGTATATCATTTCTAAGCCCATTGTATCGCACATGTTGCCTTTTTTGAAGTTCTAGAATGTCTCGAAGACCTGACATATTTATAAATTACAACACATTACATTTTACTTAAAAAAGCGTATTTTCTTTAACTTGAGATTCTTCATTTTCACCCTCAGACTCGTCATCAGATTCGTCATCAGTTTCGTCGTCATCAGAAATATCAAATTGTTTGTTTACAGTAACATCTGTACCTGGTTCTATACTCTTTAATTCATTTATATCCTCGATAGAGTCTCCGTTTTGTTCAGTTTCCCCTTGAGTATCTTCTGGACGATCTTCTTTATTGTTTCTTATCAGTTGCTCTACCACCTTAGAATGTACGGGGTTTGATATTGGAATTATAGGTATTTCCTTGTTTTCTGGTAGAAATTCTTCTTCATCAGAAAGGTCTTTATCATCCTCGTCGAGTTCGTTTTCTATTACATCGTTGTTTTCTGGGTACTTAGTTTCAGGTTCATCAAACGCTCCTGAAAGATATTCACTTAGAATGTATTCTATTGGGATTTGATTTGCTATAGTTTCGTTTATACTCTCGTTTATCAATTTAAACATTTTAACTTTTTCATCATGTATACATTGAGGGTCGTAGTAAATTTGTTCGGAGCAAGCAACTATAATTTTATGTAAAAACGATTTTAAACTTGGGACCTTAATTTTAACAGACTTGTCGTCTGTCTTAAGTCTTACACATGCTAAAATCTTGACGTGACTTACAAAAATAGCAGTTATTAGATCCATTAAATATGGAAATTTTCTACTTACAGGACTTATTTTTTCTTCAAGTCTGTAATCCGCCCAATGAGGAACGGCTTTCAACTCTTTTTGAAAATTAGAGTATGAAACGCTGAGACGAATATTATTTTTTTGAGAGTCTTCGAATATACTCAATAAGACATCATAAATACTTGGTTGAATACAGTTTATCAATTGTTTTGAATATTCTTCTTTAGCAGCCACCAGAACGTTAACGTTAAGAGTTTCAGACATTCTATTTACAATTATGTATATTTTAAAAAACTACGATTTTAAACTTTCAAAATAAAACATTTACACATTTATATATATGTATGTCTGCAGAATGTAAAATTAATAAAACAACTGTTAAATGGACTTTAGATACAAAGTTTGTCAAAGAAATTAAACATTACCTTTTAACTGGAAAAACAGAAGTGGCCGGTGATATAATATTTAAAGACACAAGTGTTTGTAAAAAAGGTATATGTGATAAAAAAAGTACTACTAATTATAAAATACACACAGGACAAAATGATTCTGTCATGACCCCAACTGGTCTAATTAATTTTCATACCCATCCTCAGAGTATATATACATCCGAAGAAACAAAATATGGTTGGCCGTCGGGCGAAGACATGGCTCAGGTCATTCAATTCGCAAAATTAAATACACTAAGACATATCGTTTTCACAGTTGAAGGTGCTTATATAATAAAAGTAAATAAAAAAGTGAGTATTTATCACGCTAAGATGATAGAAAATGTACTTAGATTTACTCACATTTATAGATCTTTAGATCAAAATAAACAAATTAAAGATTTTAGAAAAGACTTCGGTGTTACCGGGAGAACAACCGTCAATATGTGGTTAAATCTTGTAAATAATTTGACATTAAATAAGCTATATAAGTATTACAACTTATTTAATAAAAATAAAAGAAAAGTCCCGACTAATAAAGAAGTTCATGATAATATATTTACAGTTCAACTTAAAAAACTAAATAATAATTTTACATTTGAGGCTAATCATATACACGAAGAATGTCATTTTACACTTTACGGCTTGTCTCCTGAGTAACTATGTATATTTCGAGGGTTTCGAAAAAATTTATAAGTAGACCGGTTTCACACTTTAGATTCTTAAGATATTTTCTGAGTTGAATAATTTCTTTAGAGGTTATTCTTGAATTTTGTGATTTAAGTTCAAGAATATTTATTATGTTACCTTCTGAACTGTATACTACAATATCTGCTCTTTCAAAACCTAAGTAATAGCCTTTGTAAATTATAGGAACTACTACTTCGGTTTGAGTTATATATCCTTTTAGATTCATTTCAAGATACAAAGCGGATTGATATATATTTTCTTTATAATGAAACCCCAGTTCATCTGAAACTGTTTTTACACATTCTATGATTCCATCCATTACAGATTTATTGTTTTATTTCTTTACATTATTTAAAAAAGACTAATTTCCCTTATTTTCTTAGCTATTTTTTCGTTTTCGTCAATTTGGTCTTCAGGGGTGTCTATAATAGAATATTCTGTTAATAAAGTTTCAATGGGTTTAGAAGACTTTTCTGTCTTAACCTTCATCTGCTGAATTTCCCAACGAATGTAAAAAGCTGTTTTAGTATATACTATTACATCTCCTTTTAAAAGTACAATACCAGTTGTCTCATCTGGGATTTCTGAAACATTTAATTCATTTTTTCTATCAAAGAAGTATGTATCGGAGCTGTAAAAACAATTCAATAAATTTCCGTCGCTTATAGCATTACGGTACAAGCTTGAACATGAATCAAGGTCAATTTCTTTACCGAAAAATTCTTTGCTCTTCTCAGAAGTAATCCTAATTATATCTTTAGAAATAGTTTCTATTTCGGATATACTAAGCTCATCAAGAAGAATTTTACACTTTTCTTTCTCTTTATCGAAATATAATTTAGTTTTTGGAATTTGAAATGTAATCTCAGATGATCCGTCCATTATTTTAGAAAAGAAAACACTGTCTTCTACTTTATTTGGATGATACACCAATATAGTTTCTTTAATGAGTCCCATGTTACATTAAAGAAATTATTTTAAATGTTAGTTTTTAACGTGACTAATTAATATGCAAACACTCTGATATATAAAAATTTCCGGATATACACTTAAAAGAACAAATAACCTTTTGCGGATTTTTTAATTTTGAAAAAGATACAATATTTTTATTTTCATCAAAGAATTTTGATAAAATTGTTTTTTTTAGTATAATACTGTTATTTGTTATTAAGTCCGTGTTTATTTTTTTTACAGAATACAATGTATTAATGTATCCGCATACATTCATGAAGTTATCGTGACTTTGAGAATCCTTGTTTATTTTTAAAACGAGACCGTTGTCATTTTTTTGCGCTATTATAATAGGACTTTTAATTACCAATGTATCCGAAACACCCCTATACATCAAATCGTTGTCGTGGATATATAGATCCAATAAATTTATCTTTTTGTATGATAACATACTTCTTACCAATATTTTAAATAGATGTATTTAACGTATTAATTATACATACCAAGCGGAGGTAAATCCGGTATTTTTTTAGTAGAAATAAATATTTGGATTGCTTCTTTAAATTCTGAAACATTAATGTTGTATAAATTTTCTTTACCAAAGTTATTTCTCATGTTTATTATCATTGCTTTTTCTATTATATTGTTTATATCGCCTCCGTTTCCAGTAAATAATGAGACATTTTTAGAAATTAAATCATTTACTTCAGAAATCTCACAGGATGTTTCCCACTCTTTTTCCTGGACGAGTTTAAAATAAATCTGCGACAATTCGTATGATGTGTAATTTTCTATTGTAAATGTCCAAGGAAATCTTCTACGAAGTCCAGGATTCATGGAGAAAAAACAAGAATCTAGTTCTGATTTATAACCTGCTATAATACAAATTATTTTATCTACGTTTTCAGTAAGATACTGATTAATGGTATCTATACATTCCTTTGCATAAGAGTCTTCGCTATTAGATTTTGAACCAAGAGAATATGCTTCATCTATCAACATAACACCTCTTTTGCATCTTTCAAGTGTTTCCATGGTTTTAATTGATGTACCTCCCAGATATTCTGATATCAGATCAGACCTTCGAACTATATTAAATTTAGGCCTCTTGAATATACCCAATTTTGAGTAAATTCTCGCCAGTAAATTAGAAACTGTGGTTTTTCCAGTACCCGGGGGACCTTCTAAAACAGTATGAAGCATAATATTATCATGGGTTGACTGAATAAAAAATATAATCTGATCTACAATTTGTTTCTTAAATTTTTGTAGACCAATCATGTCGTTCAACTCATTTAATTCTGGAAGTAAATCGGGTAAAAGATACATTTTCTTAGGATAATTGACCCTATGTCTTTTACTAGGCAACTTCATGGATTTATAATCATTTATAAGATGTATTAGATTTTCTAGACAGTCTAATTTATATTTTGTAATATCGAATGTAAATGTATCATCCGATATACTAGATAAAGACAAAGTACGTTTCATATACAATATATATAATATTATTTTTTTATATACATAATCTAGTTTATGAAAAATTGTATTAAAAATTTAATAGATGAAATCGATAAATATGATAACATAAACACGAGATACATTGTAACAAATTTTCATAAAAAAATTAAAAAAGAGATAGATAGGGATATCATTTTATATGGAGACGTCGGGGGTCTTGATGATTATACTCTAAAAGATATTGATTATGTTATATTATATTACATCTGGAAACATATCGACACAACCGTAAATTTAGAAGAAATATTGATTATATTGTATTCTTTTTACAAACTAGAAGAGTTTCATTTTAATCCGAATGTATTTGACACTTCAAGAACATTCGATATAATAAACAAATCTAATATTAACAATTTAATAATAAATATTTTGTATATAATAAATGGACAACTTTGAACTTGATTATGAAAATGATGAAAAAAGAATAGAATTCATGACTAGAACTCCCTGGTTAAAAAACAAAATAACTGGGCAAATAGTATATTCTCGCGAAGGTTATCCAATAGGGGACAACGCGAGAGACCCCAGGTGGAAAGGGTATCCAATGTCATTACATTTTAATAATGGAGTAATGAATGCAATGCCAATGTTAACGGGTCCAACTGAATTTTATATGTCAGATGGGCATTATGCGATGTATATGCCAAAACCAGCAGATTATGACCAAAATGTGTTTACATATGCGATGCTTTTAAGAGAAAGATATAAGAAATACCTCGCGGAAGTACTTAAAACAGACAAGGCCTCGTATAAAAAGGTGTTGAAAGAAGTACAAGCAACTAAAAGAGCCATGGAAAAAGAACTTGTTAGGGAGTATAGAATACTTAAGGACTTAGAACTGCGTTCTGGAAGAGAGGAATCTGCGAAAAAGAGAAGAGCAAGAGCATCTGCTAGGGGAGGGCTTGAAGTGGCACCGGACGACGGAACTAAAAAGGAAACTTATGACAGTAAACTCGCAGAAATAACGAAATTAGAAAATATTCTAAAGAATGTAAAAATCTTTATAAATCAACTTAAGATCAATATTGAGTAATTATATAGTAATGCATGAGGTATAAACTAATTGTACCCGAACATTTAAAGAGTATTTATTCAACATGGGAACAAGCATACGAAATTAATAAAATACTTAAATTGTATATTTCTAAAAGAGATATAATTACAGACGCAACTGCGTGTATAGGAGGTAACTCTATTTTTTTTCATAGAGATTTTAAATTCGTAAATTCCATTGAAAAAGACCAAGACGTCTTTGATACACTTAAGAAAAACACAAATTTTCCAAATTGTAAACATTACAACTGTTCATATCTACATCTTATGTACATACTGAAACAAGATCTTGTATTCTTAGATCCTCCTTGGGGCGGAACAGACTACAAAAAGACTATAAGTATTGATTTATTTCTTGACAATATAAATGTGGTAGACATTATAAATAATATATATCACAATACCAGGCACATCGCGATGAAAATTCCCAAAAATTACAATTTAAATAACGTAAATAAAAATTTTTGGGATTGGAAAATATACCCAATAAAATCAAATAAAAAAAATATTTTCAACCTGATTGTATTCTACAAAAGAAATTAATTGTATAAACGAACTTAAAGAAATAATGTATATAATTGTATAAGTAAAATATATGTATGGTTGCCCGAGTGGTCTAAGGGGACAGACTTAAGATCTGTTGGCGAAAGCCTCGTGGGTTCGAACCCCACACCATACATATATTTTATAAATTGTATTTAAATGATTTTAGACCCCGAGGGCGCGCATTCTTTCAATAGGATTTTTTTTAAGTATATCAGAGTAAAATTTAGCAAATTTTAGCATTTTAGAAAAAATATCAGCTCTTGTTCCTTCTAATAATTGATTGTTTATCTGCCCGGGTGTTTTACCAGGGTTTAATATTCTTAATACAGTAAACATTAAAGACCATGTTACACAATAACCTGTCCTATCGAACACCTCTGCCTTCATCTGGGGTCCTACGTTTGGACACACTACTGAAAAATCTATAAATTTATACCCTGGAATAATCTTTTTAAATTCGTTTTTGAGGATTTTATCAATTCTATCCTGATTATAAGCTGGACACGTAAGCCCTTCACATTGCGCTCCATGTGGATCGTATCTATCTATAGTTTTTTCCACTGTATCAAAGAATAATACATTAGCGTGCCCACCTGAGTAAATATCGGTACCGAATTCACTCGATGATAAACTTAAAGCCACTGCGAGATATCTTTCTGTACAAGTTTCAACATGCCTTCTTATTAGTGGATGGATTGCAAAAGTAGTAACACCCGTGTTACTATTATCACCTCTCGGGGCGTTATACAATTGTGCATGATTTAAGACATCTGAATATGCGTAAGAATTCCTTTCTGCACTTGAGAATGTAGACGTAAATTTAAATTTTTGACCCTTGCCACTAAACGGGTGTGCGTAAGCAAAATATATTTGTTCGAACCAACATAAGTTTTTCTTGAACACGGGGTCCGTTTGTCGTATCAATGCTAAAAATCTCGGAATGTTGACATTTGTTCTAAGAAACATGAAAGCCCCCTTTTCCTCATTTTCTTCAAGTTCGGTAATTTCAAAAGAACTTAAATATTCATTAATACTAACTATACCGTTTTTGTCTATATCTAGGTCTTTTTTAAGTTTGCCTATGTCTACATCTCCTTTGGGTTTGATAACAATAGGTGTTACACCCGGGTCATTAAAAGCTATAGACCATCCTTGAGCCATTAATTTTTTGACGATTGGACTTGATTGTATTATACATCTACCAGTTGTTGGATTTACTAATTTATTTGGGTCAGATGGACAAACTTTAAATATCTTGACAAAATTATTAGGACTAGGCTTGGATTTAGGCTTAGTCTCCGGGGGAACAGGTTGATTTTTATTGGGTGTTACTAATATTGTATACCCTTCATTGATCAATTTCTTAATAATAGGACTGGATTCCATTACGCACCTACCGGTCTTCGGATTAACAAGCTTTTTAAGGTCTTTTGGACATCGCTCTATATTCTTACTCATTTTTAATATATATTAGAGATTTAAAATTTAATATATATATATATATTATGAGCTCCAAAGCAAGGCTGATAGAATGTATTAATAATATAATAATTGACGAACAGAATTACATCTTGCAAAAAGCTAACGATCTTAAAAATAAAGGTTACACAGTTGTAGATTTACATTTATCAAGAGATAAACACACATTTTTGAATGACACTGACTGGCTAAAACTAGTCAAGAATATACAATTACGAGACTTTAAAACAACTGATCCAGAATATGGTTTTGTTTTAGGCGCTTTTGGAGCATTTGGCAATCCAGCCAGTTTTCATAGTAAGGAAATTTATGCTCTAAGATATATACTTTTTCACAAACTAAAATTCCTCTTTAAAAATGTTGACCCGAGAAGAAAATTGGAGATGTTATTCGACCGCTTAGCAATTCGGAGAGAAGGGGCAAGTGTCTCAGGAGAATCGTTTCATAGAGACACATGTTCTCTTCAATCAACGGATGACAACATATATGGCGGTTGGATAAACCTTGATGATACTGAAACACAATACTTTTCATGTGTTCCAGGCACTCATACATGCGCGGGCAGAGGAGGATTTGAAAGAATTCAGGGGGACTACAAGGACACTAAAATTGAACTACCTGTAAAACCTAAACAAGTACTTATTTTTAATCAGAACATCATTCACGAAATATTCAAACAAAAGATTAAAAAAACTAATATTAGATTGTATCTAGGATGGAGACACACTTATTCGGATGTACCATTACTTTCAGATCCAAAAGATCCTCAGAAAAACATAAATAAAATTTTATCAGAACAAATAGTCCCTGTTTTACCAAGTGGAGATGTACCTTTTATGTATTCTAAGCAACACCCCGGATTACATAGACACATGGTAATTAAAATATCAGACGAAATCAAAGACTATTATAAAATTGATAATCCTAAATATCCAGGGGGGGAAGTAATCTCTCGTAGTTTAGTTTATCCTATAAAAAAGATTACAATACCTAATGAGTACAAAAAGATTTACTACCCGACTCAGATTTAATAATTTTATTACAAATTTTAATTTTACTTAAATACACGCTCGATTTAGAATGTATCTGTAAATTACAATAATACATTTATTAGCAAGAATTATGGAAAAAAAAGATGCGGATAGAGAATGGGTCCTTCAAGAATATAAAGCAGCAATTGCAAAAAATAAACGTAATTATCTAAATGGTGATGTCAGATCATCTGCAGAGTATACATATTCTAATCAGATAGAAGACGCATTTAGAATAACAAATATGTTTTACACAAATTCTGAACTGCGCATAGTTTCAATTTTGAAAAGAACAAAAGTAGGAATGGACGGTCTTATGATTGAACTTTTAAAAGATTTCTCTACACATCCTGATAATGATTTTGTTGTAAGTCCAGAAAAAACAGTAATAATAACTGGAATGAGTAATGTAGAATGGGAAAAAAATATGAAAGAACGCATTCCGTCTTGTTTTCAGGATCAAGTTTTTCATCATGGAAAGTTAAAATCTAAAAATATAGCCAAACTTCTTGAAAATTTTGAGAACGGAGTATTTGTTATTGACGAAATTGATACAGGCGACGGAACAAAAAATCAATTATATAAAACAATCGAATACTTTTGTGATAAAAAAGTTCTTCATGAAAGAAATATTAGAATTGTAGTTGTAAGTGCTACAATGAAAGAAGAATTAGAACAACTTAACAGATGGGACGATGATATACACGAGATTTATAAAATGACAATACCGCCTAATTATATTAGTCATGCTAAACTTATTGAATTAGGAGCGCTTCAACCTTTTTATCAGGTAAATAGTTTTGTAACTGCAGATAAATGGATTATAGATGATATAATTACTCATTTTGGAACTGATTATAGGGTTAATGTTATTCGTACAACTAACAAAAATGCTGAATATATCCGAACTGCTGCGGCTAAAAACAAGATAAAATTTCTCAATCATACATCAGATGAAAGAATTTCCAATGAAGATCTTACAGAACTATTTGATAATCTAAATGAACACGTAATTATAGCAATTAAAGGTTTTTGGAGAAGAGCAAATTTAATTCCAAATAAATGGAAAATAAAATTGGGAGCAATTATGGAATATTGCGGAAAAGGTATATCATATCCAGATGTTCAGGTTCAAGGTCTTCCTGGTAGATTAACTGGTTATTGGGAAAATAATATGCTTGATATAAGTTATAAAAAACCACTTATAAGAACGTGTATTGAAGATATTAATAAATATGAAGAATGGTTTAATTCACCACTTGAAATAATCAAAGGATATAAGAAACAAGGAAATAAAAAAACATTTCTTGCACCAGAAATATTCAAGGGAGTAAAAGAAAATTTTGATACTGAGGTTAACAATATTGATGTTATAGTTAAAGAATGTAAAACAATGAAGGAAGCCGCAAAATATTTTCTTGATCATGTAAAAACAAAACCGAATCAAAAGGGTCCAACAATTAAAATCCCTGACAAAGATGGATTTTACGCTTCAACTATTAGAAGTACAAAAAAAATTAGATCGTATGATGAAATTTTTGCAGAAAGAAAATGGGGAGTAAATGCTATTGATGGTAATAATCCATACAGATGTCATGCTTGTTATCATGATGTTAGTGATAAAACAACTCTTGTATTTTTAGTTATTCATTATCCTAAATAGGTTAGAATAGATATATTTTATTACAAATTTTAATTTTACTTAAATACACGCTCGATTTAGAATGTATCTGTAAATTATGAACATATTCTTCTTGTCTATTTGTCCCAAGACGTGTGCCGTTATGCACTGCGATGCTCATGTAAGAAAAATGATATTAGAATACGCTCAAATGTTATGTTCGGCGCATCATGTTTGTGGTAGATATAAAAATCCTAAATTGTATAAAGTAGCATTCAAAAACAATCCGTGTACAGTTTGGACGAGAGCATCAGTTGGAAATTACATTTATCTGTACACTCTATTTATAAATCTGTGTAAAGAGTTTACATACCGTTTTGGAAAGGTACACAGTTCTCAGAGACAACTTGAAAAGTGTTTGTCTTTCATTCCGGTTGGTATTCCAAATGGAAATATTACCCGTCTACATCAAGCTATGCCCGAAAGGTGTAAATTACCTAGAGACACCGCTTCTTATCATAACTACTACAACATGGAAAAGACTTATTTTGCTAAGTGGACTAAAAGAGAGATCCCATATTGGTACATTCCTCAATTAATTCCTAAAATAAAATAAGTATTTTACATTAAATGGCTAAGTCTTTTATTCAATTTTTAAAGCAAAAAATCACAGTGTCCGTTTTGATAACAGTCGTTGTTTTTAATATCTTTAACCCCGTAGCCGATGACATTTTTACTCCTCTAGTTGGATACATTATAGACCCAAGTAAATATCTAGAAGATTCTAAAATTACTTTAAATAATAACTATGAAATGAAATATGGAATAATAATAAAACAATTTATAGTAAGTGTAGTAGTCCTCGGACTAATTTACTACGTTGATCGCTTTTTTTTCTAGTTCTATGAAGTAATTACAGTTATCTTTATACATAGACTTTACATATATACCACGTGAATTGTAATAAATATATATACATTTCTTGATAGCATTGTATTTTTTATCAAAGAATACGCTTTTTAAGAATTTATAATCATATTCCTCATCAAGATTAATAATGTCGTTATCTCCTTCGCAACTGATGTAATACAAAAAGGTACAATCTTTTTCGCACATCAAAAGATCGTTTGGATTTGGAATACACAGTTCTTGAAGAAGTTTGTTATAAGCGGTTTTATACATTCTGTTATATTCATTTTGCGTGTTTTCAAATGGGTATTTATTTTTGTCTGTTGGATCTAATATATAAAATTCCCAACCATTCTGAGGCATATTTTATATTAGATTAATATTTTATGTTTTTATATCACTTAGTCTTCTGAATCTTCGTCGGTTTCTTCATCTGTCTCGGATTCCGAATAATCTGAATCATCCGAATCAAAATCTAAGAATTCTAAATCAGTATCCGTAACCATTTCAAATTCAGCCTGAGTTATGTCTTCATCAGGAACGTCCGGCTTAATTTCAAGAGGAGGGAATAAATTCTTTAATTGTTCTAGAATTTCAGGTGTAATCTTGGTCTTATTTACACATGTGAACTTAATAAAGAGGTCTCCATAGATACCCGGTTCACCCAAAACTGGCATACCAAGACCCTTTACTTTCTTTAGTAGTGAATTTTCCTCGTCAAAAATATCAAATGATTCGCCCTTGACGGTGTATGTTTTCCCATTGACATGTTTTATGTAAATAACTGGATCGAATGTTTCCGAAAATGAAATTTCCTTCTCAACAATTAGATTATTACCGTCTCTCGTAAAAAGTGGATGCTCCTCTACATCCAGACATACAACTACATCACCAGTTTCATACCCCTGTTTCTCATCGGCCATATGATTAAATCTAATAGTTTGCTCATCGATCATACCAGGTTCAATCTTAATACTTAATTTCTTCTTCTCGTCTTCATAAGAACCATCTGGTTCGAGCCTCTGACGTCTCATAGCAATCTTCTTTTTACCGCCAACGTATAACTCATCTAATGTTACAGAAACGGTAAATGTCATGTCTTTTGTGCGTGGGGCAATTGGATCTTCGTCTTCGGATGAATCGGTTACATTTTCTATTTCTACAACTTTCTTCTTCTTTTCCTTGCGGGGGCTACTTGGACCGGGATCAGAAATATCCAGTTGAATCTTTGAATTTTCAGGCTTAACCGGCATCTTTTCCTTACCCTTCTTCTTTGACGTCGGTTCAGCAGCAAACATATCTGGGCTAACTATATCAGTGACCGATTTAGTGATCTTACTTATAACTTTTGTCATATCTGCTTCAGTTAAATTCTTACCACTTTTTAACTCAGACGGAGGTTCTATTTGCGCCGCTACCTGTTGAGCGAGGCGCATAATTTGAGCCATGTCGGGCATTTGCTGAGCCATGAGAATATTATACATTATACTGGTTATTTTAATAATTACAACCAAACGAGATATTTACTTCTTTTCTAGTTCAATGCGTTCTTTTTTATCATCTTTAGGTTCTAAGAAAGAAACGTTTGTCCCATATTTCATAGAACCATTCTTCTTCTTTACAGGCATCTGGGATTCAGCCTTTAAGGTTTCTAAAATTTCAAACGCTTTTTGTCCTCTATAAACTCTATTGGGGTCATCGTTAATTATAAGTAAAGGTACTACATCTACATTAACCTTGCTACTTTCTATTTTATCTTCTTTTAAGTTAATAAATTCTTTATCATAACCCTGAACCTCTGACACTTTTATAATAAAATCGGTAGATGCTTTACACATTGGGTGATACACTATGGTAAGATTTTTACTCATTTAATGTATTAATCAGAAAAAGTAATACAATTTGTAACGTGATTATCTTCTTCTTTTATTTATATACACATTCACGTTTGTTTTTGGTTTTGGCGTAGGCTCTGGGACTGGTTCAGGTACTGGTTCAGGTTCTGGAGACTGGTCCTTACTTTTTAGAATTTTCAAGGCTTGTTTTAATAAATCGGATTCTACGCCGACATTTTTTGCCTTTGTGATATATTTAAAGATGGTTTCTTTGTCGGACATTTCCACAGCAGTTTGTAGCTTCTCGACTAGTTGCTCTTTTGTTAATATTTCAAACTTTGGAGTATTCTTTTCTATTTCTTCAAGAACGTGTTCTATATTTATATTACCTATAACAGTCTTAAATAGAATATTGATGTCTACATTATTCAGTATAGCAAGTCTAATGGCGTCTAAGTTAGCATTAACTTTATTAGTACATATGTATTGAATATCGTCGCTCGAGCTAAATGTGGAAAAAGCAGACAATTCCATAGCTTCAAACACGTGCTTTTTTGTTATCAATGGTAAACCGTTTAGAATTTCATTTTCTTCTGTTAATTTAATAAAACTACCCGGTAAACTTGTCATTTTGACAGTTCTTTCTGTTTTTATTACTTCACCTGGTTTTTGAATATATTCATATATTGTATTATACCAGTGGTATCCCCTGAAATTATTTAACATAAGATAGTTTTCGTTTGATATGTAACACTGCATAGGTTCCATTGTTGTAATAATTTCTTTTGAAGTCTTTCTAAATTCTCCCAATTCTAGAAAAAGTATTTCATCTGAATCAACTACTTCACACATATATTTACGATCATCTGTTATCTCACGGGGAATTACAGTTTTTCCGTTGATATTGTATTCATTATTTAATATAATTCTACCAATAGGTAATTTTCTATTAGAAACACGGGGTATGTATATAGTGAAAGTTTTATAACCTTCTAAAATATTTTCTCTTGGTAAAACTACATTTGGTTTTTGAGACAAGATGTCCATAAGATATGGATCTAGTTGGAGATAACCTTTATTTTCAGTTTGTTCCTCGGCAATTGTTTTAAGTTTTGTTCTAGAATTGGAAATAAGAGTATTGTAATAATTGTATAATTTTTGCTTTTGATCTTTGCTGATTAATTTGATTTCTTCTAAAGTTATTTCTTTTATCTTCGAAAGATTTTCTATGTATTGGATCGCCTTTTCCTTGGCTTCCGTCCACAATCTATTCTTTTTGTAATCTTTTATAGTAACATTTAAATCAAAATTATCAATGGTGTCAGATAACCATGGAACACCTCTACACTTAGTTTCAATCCATTTACATTTATATTTCAAATTATTTACATCAAGTGAGAAAGAATTAAAATCGTCACATGAAATTTTATCTGTAAATCTGCCACATGTGTCTAATTCTTCAATTTTTCTTTTGATAATTCGCTTTTCCGAAACGCCTTCCCTTGTTTTAACAACCTTGCCACGTGCATCAGTGTATTCGAGAATAATGTAACTGTCGCTTGTAACCGCGTTATTAATGTCGTTACCTCTGAATATACAAGGTCCTTCTATTATTACAAACCCGTTATCTACACGTTCTTTGAGATTGGTATCGTATATTGGAAATGTATTTTCGTCGTAGTCGTATGGAACACCATAGATTCTAAATTGATCTTTAGAAACTGGATAAGCATAACCGGGTTCTTTGACACCAACCCGTGGCCTTACCGTATAATGTATGGTTTTAGAATGAGTTTTCAAATAAGTGTAATCAGTGTAATCAATAGGCGTATAGTCTACCATTTCTACAACCGTTTCTTTTTTATCATAATTTCTAATGAATCCCATTATATTTTTCCAAAGATCAAATGAATTGTCAACTAAGTTTATTTGAAATAAATTAGCAAGACGTTCAAGATCAGATCTTGTATAGTTTTCTCTTATTATGTTCCCAGAATTGTCGTACAAATTAAACATTGGGTAATTTCCGCCATATATGTAATTACCAGAAATGTAAATGTATTTCTTGTAAACTATTCCATATTTATCTGATTTCGGCTTCATTTCTGACACGATAGGTGGTACAAATGTATTCGCTGAAACGTATCTCAATTTTTCTATTCTAGCTTGTCTTGCAGCCGATTTGATAATCTTTATCGCTTTGACGTAATCGACGTTTACAGGTTTTCCTTTATTGTCTTGTTCAGTTAAAAATTTATCCCAAGCATTTATTTCTTCACCACGTAAAGACAAAATGTATGTTTTAAATTCAGAATCATCAAAATTCTCAGAAAATAATTTGAGACGTGAAACATCCACAATTGAAAATTCTCCTTGTGTTATTATAAATTCTGTTATCATGCTATTTAATACACTTGGTTCTAGCCTGGGACATTCTTCACTTTCAACAGATGCTCCACAACGTAGAGACATTATAAATGAACATAACTTTTTATATTCATCGTTAACAATTTTATTGTAATACAAATAGTCTTGATTTGATTTTGAAAATTGATAAATTACATTTTCTGTTGTAGTAGCATATTCGGCTGGATCTTTTGCATCACATTTTTTAAATGTGCGCTTGAGAATATTCTGTGCCGCCATTCTTTCAGGTACCGTTGCTATTCTGTAAATTCTTCTAGAAGGTAATCTATTTCTTTGTCTTAATAGGTATCTAAGTCTGTAATTTAGTTCTATGTAGCCTTCAGGTACACGTAAATTACTGTAATTACGTAAAGACTTATTCCATAAATTTTTTTCAGAATACTCTTGCATAATTTCTTCAATATCTAAATTAGTCAAATCGGGATTATTCTGTTTAAACTTTCTAAAATTGTGTTGTATTTCTTCTAATTCAGATTCGTAATAATTGTATTTATCAGTATTCGGGCTCCAAGCAAGTAAAATGTTTATGTTTTCTTGTTTATCACCGGCTATGTCTATGTCATTTTCAGGTAAAATATAAGGAGTTTCGTAAGAAAGTAAATTAATTATACTTTCATTTCCAAGGATGATATCTTCAAGTTTAGATTGGTGATTATTGATTAAAAAGAATATTTTAGAAATATTTTTATCGTAATTAACACTTGAATAATCGAATACATCCGTCTCTATTTTTCCAACTACACTCTCGGACCCTGGATAATATAGTGTAAAATACTCCATAAGTCTGTATAATCCAATTTTCCTCATGGTATAAATTTTTGAACGGTCTTCGAAAAGTTTTGACACATATGTATGCCCAGATATATTAAACGTTTCTACGTCTTCTCCATAAGAAATGTAATAATTTATTTTACGTATTTTATTTAAAAGCGTGTCTCTAGACTTACCCCTGATTTTCTTAGAATTTTCAATGAGAATTTCCTTTAAATCTTTGAGATAATCTTCAAAAGAGATATATCTTTTAACAACGTTTTTTAAATCGCTACCAGGTAAAGAACCTCTCAATTCCCAAACATCTGCGATTTCAGTGGTATTTCCTTCGTTTGTATTAAGCATTTTATACATTGGGTCTTCCATTGGAAAAACTGTTACAAAATCAGTTAAATCTAAACTTAAGTTCTTTATATCTGCCCCTGTTTTAATAGCAAGGTACCCGACAGTTCCTTTTTCAACGTACATTTCATTTCCTTCAGTGTAGATATTAGGCAAAGAGTATGTATACTGTTTGAAAAGTTGGTCGGACGGTATTCTGTAGTAATCTATATTTTCTTGGTTTAGAATTTCTCGTAATTGGTTGTAATTCTTAGGATGTTCTCTAAATTTAAACACTATCTGTTTATTAGATCTAAGTCTCTCTATATAACTCATATATTTGATAGTAGAAGATCCCGCGCATTTCAAAAGATCTTCACGGGACATCATTCTAAGCCTCATTTTAAGATTATTAACACGGTCAGAGTACATTTGTTCTTCCGGAGACAAAAGATTGCCTCGTTTTTCTAATAATTTAATTTCTCCTAATTTATCACTTAAAGGAGGAACGTGTTTAAATTCATAATTAGACTTTCCTGACACTGGATTGTAGAAAATTTTAGACACTTCAAATGAAGATATATAGAAGTTAACTTTTAATTTGAAGGTGTCCCACAATTTAATGTATTCATCTATAAATTCATTGGTTCCGAAATTACCTGCATTATAGTAATTGTCAATGTCAGACTGAGAAAAACCTCTTGGTCTTTTTGGGACATTTATATCATGTTTTCTAGCGATAGATTTCAGGTATTTCGTCTCAGCTTCTTGAAGTTTATCTAGTTTATCCTGAAGAGGTAAGTCAATATCTAAATCGACACTGGTAGGATCTTTTTTGTCTTGAACGTTTCCTCTCTTAAGAATTTCATATTCTTTTCTAAGATAGAAAATGTAAGATACGTTAAATTCGTTTTCCGTAATTATGCCACGTTTATATTCATCTGTTTTTCCATTCTTAAGGTCCCTGACTTTTTGTAGAATTTCATTGTCTTCATCAGACAATATAAATGTTTTAGTTTTAATGTCTATGTAGTACCGTGTCTTAAACATTTCGATTTCAAAGTCTTCGTGTGTTATATTTCCAGATGCCAACATATCCGATAAAGTTTCCTGCCATCTTTCCAAGTTTCCGATTTCGTCGTATAAGTCGGAATCGATATCTTCAGGATCTAACCCCGGAGTCTCCATTATTATAATACATTACATATTAAAAGTTTGAAAAAAAATATAAAAAGATAATTGTAGATATGCAAACTGTGTATTTATTAAAAGATTCTCGTAAAAGTTATAGCGCCTTACTACAGTTGTACTCTTCAGCCGATTTGTCTACTAATATAATCATTGTAAACAAGTTTTATGCCAAGATACTACTATTAGATAGACGTGTTAAGACTTTTCCATTTATAATAAATACTTTACCAACTAGTATAGGTTTAATACCAAAAGTAGCTAAAGTTTTGCCTTTAGATTTATTTTTACAAATTCGTAAACGTAAAAAAACTAAACAAATTAAGGAAATAAAATATAAAAATCTAAATGGAAATTTACACAGAAAAACATCAAAATATTCACATAATCCTAATGTTACATCGAGTATTCATAGTAAATTTCATAAACACGGTAATTTTACTAAGCAAAGCAACCAATTTAACAATAAAATTAGAAGACCTCTTATTAAAACTGTCAAGGAAAGTGACGGTAGCGTAAATATAATTATGAAATAAAAAAATACATTTAAAATAAATAAGATGAAAGAATTCTGGGATTTCAATGAAAATGTTAACTATTCAATAATTAATGGTTATAAAGTTATTAATATATACCCAGACACTTCCGCAGCAGCAAAATTACTTAATGACTTAAAATTTATAACTTATAAATCTTTTACGAGTATACATAATTCTGAGAATGTAACACCTGAAATTAATCTTTTATTAAAGACATCTTTTAGATTACAAGAAATGCAACTTGAAGATTTTCAGGGGGATGTTTTATTTGAAGGTCTTAATAAACCAAAGGGGGTACATATTAAAAAACTTGCGCGAAGCATAGGTAAAGATGGGAAATCACGAGCTACATACAGAGTCATATTTCTAACGATCAGAAATACAAATGGAAAACTTAAAAAGATAAAAAACATTTTGCCTTTATTGTCGCATGAACTTGCGCATACAGCTTTAAATCATGTAAAATGGCGCGACAACGATCATGGTAGGCATTTTAATGAAATAGATAAACTGATATTAAAACATCTTAAATTAAATGTATAATGACAACTTTGTGTTTTGAAAAATTTAAAGATGATATAATAGAAATTTCGTATAACAAAAGTTATTCTAGACCTTCTAAAAGTCTATTAACACCGGAACTTTATAATTTATTTAAATGTATCAAAGATACTAACATTTTACCTAAATTGTCAAATGAAAACTTAATACAAGAATGTACAAATTACATTTATATTTCCCATACTTTAGTCGACAGTAGTGTACTTATATCTGATAAAAATTTTAAGATTATACATTCGTTGACATTAGCTGACACACTTGAAGAAATGCGAAGTTCGAAGTCTAAAAATTTTGCAGTTTTATTTACCGAAATGTATACATATCCTAAGATACAATTTATGTACATCTTGAGTAACTATTTCGATAAAAATATATTATGTATGTCACAATTTTACAATTTTGGTATTCTATTCTGTGAAAACCTGATAAATAGTAACTTTTTAACTATAAATAAAAATACAAATGTAAAAGACTTTAATGTTAAAATTCCAGATTACATAATGAGATGTATTAAGACGTACAATGATTACATATTCACTCGAACTATAAATATCAATGGAATATTGAATGATATGTGTTATTCCATACAGTCAGTTCAAAGATTAAATGATGAAATAAATTTACTTAACAAGTATTACAAAATGTATATATCAAGACACTTATTTGCTAATTGTAATAATTGTAAATTGATTTATTCTATTTTTTTAGACTGTTGTATATGTCAAAATTGTTACAACTTATTCACTTGATTTTTTTGCTCCGTAACGGGATGCTGCAAGTTTAAATCTTTCTTTGTGAGGCATTTCTGGATGTGAAATTTTAACTTTTGCGAGTTCTTCTTTCATAAAAATATTGTATGCGCTAGATTTTCTAGTACCCTTTTCTTTTTTTACCGAGGGTTTTCCCATTTTTAAATCTCTGAGTTCTTTTTCAAGCGCTTCTACTCGGGCTTCCATTTATTATATATATACAATTATTACTATTTTTTTTAAACGTGGAATAAATTTTCAGAAGGTTTTCTACAACAAGGGCATTTTACTCTATTATACCTGTCTACAAGTGTAGGTTTTGTTTTCATCATATTGTAACACTCTTCACATATTTTATGACCACAAGACATATTACACAGAATTACCTGATCGTCCTGGCAAACAGGACATTCGGTAGCATCGAAACTTATTTTAGGCTTAGAATTTATAAATAACCCGCCGAATATGGCGTATTTTTTATTTAACTTACTTTGGATTTTAGCCTTTTCTTCAGATATTATAATTTCTATATTTACTTCTCTAGTTTTTGCTATATTTTCAAGTCTAGCTCTAGCTTCGCCACCACGCGGTCCATCCAGGGCACCCACTAACTCTTCTTCTTCTGTTCTACAAAAGTATGTAGCTCGAGTGTCCCAAGATTCGTGATCCAAACACTCACCCATTTATATATATTTATTTTACATCTTTAAGCATATGTTTATTACAAAGTGGGTAATTTCCATGATAATTTTTATTGAAAAAAGAAATTCCACATTTTTTACAATAGAATACATTCTTTTCAGTCTTTTTAGACATTTCTTTAATTGCGTCCCAATCAACTTTAATGTATCCTTCGGAAATTTCAACTGGTTCCATTTGTTATATATTCACACTTTACATCAAAATTTCCTAAGAAATCTATTCCAGATTGATCTTTATATTTACTTGAATAAACTACACGAGATATACCGCTTTGAATTATAAGTTTAGTACATTCTTTACAAGGAGACATTGTAATGTACAAAGTAGAACCAATACATGATTGTCCACATTTAGCCAGTTTAGTTATAGCATTAGCTTCTGCGTGTAAAACATACCAATGAGTATTTCCGTTTATGTCTTCGCAATCGTTTGAATAACCAGCGGGTGTACCATTGTATCCATCTGCTATAATAGAATTATCTTTTACTATTAAAGCTCCGACCTTTTTCCTTTTAGCATAAGACATTTTAGACAAACTTTCAGCCAATTCTAAAAAAATAGAGTCGTATTTACTCATAATACATACTTATGTGTTTTATTTTTAAACTATGTAAGCATAATTTTCTGTAAATGTATCTATTGTATTCAAAAAAACATTACTCTTTTTATAATCTGGATAATTCAATTTAAATCTTTGATATGGAGTAAGCTCCCATGGCCATAAATACAACATGTTCGTATTAGAAATTTTATATTCAAGTTTATTAAACCTAATAGAATGTAAAACTTTAAACATTAAACTGGTCCAATTTTTAATACATTCTGCGTTGTTGACATTTAATTTTTTAAGCCCTATTTCGATTCTGGTACAGCTCGTAGAAGGCGACGAGATATATTCTTTAATACAACCAGTGGAATTACATTTGTCATGTTTTTTCATATATTCGGGTATGTGTAACGGTTTTTGAAGCGTGTGTACCCACTTAAAAGTTGAACTTTTATTACGAAGATGGCATATAGAACAATAATATCCGGGTTTATCATCTGTAAACTGTAAACACCTAACATTTGGATTCTGTTCTCCTGTAAAATTTCTAATGTTTTTTTTATTTTTCCAGATATGTAAATGAATCCCTTGAGGATCATAATAAGGACCAGGTTCAATAGATTCGTGTGTATAATTAGGTTTTTCGGGTCCAGTACCTCTTTTTTTAATAATTATAGAGTCTATCGCCTCGATAGAACACCTTTTCCCATTGTAATTGGCTTCCCACTCTTCTCTTTCGGACATTTTAATCGCACGATATTCTTCTATCGACATAGTCATTTCAATGAATTACAGTATATTAAGTCAAATTTAATACAATGTAATTCTTTAATGTAAATTATTTTTTGTAATAATTTACTTCTTATCGGCAAGAGACTTCCTTATATTGTCATTGAGTTCTCCAAGAAGAGAGAATTCTTCAGGCTTAAAAAGTCCTCTGGAAGCACCGGCGCTGAGAACAGAAAGAACAATCTTAAGATCCTTAGCTGTAACATTTACCTTTTCATCGTCGTCGATGTCTTCGATGCGAACCTGCTTCTTACCTTCAGCCTCCATTTTAATTATAAATGTAAATGAATTACTTCTTTAAATTCATTTAAAAATCCTCTAATTCCTCTAATGTTTTATCAGAAATTTGTTCGGGGCGGTTATATTCTGTAACTCTTTGTTCAAAAAAATTACTTTTACCGTCAAGTGACATAGTATCCATGAAATTGAAAGGACAAGATTCATTGTAAATTTTGGGATAACCAAGTTTTTGGATTAAACGATCAGCCTGAAACTCAATGTACTTCTTCATAGAGTCTGGATTGATTCCAATTAGATTACAAGAAAATGATTCGCATATGAATTCTTTCTCGATGTCTACAGCTGATTTCATCATATCTGTTATGACATCTTGCGGCATCTTATTTACGATGTATCCATATAGTAGTACTCCAAAATCTGTATGAAGAGATTCATCTCTTGCTATAAGTTCGTTACTCTTACCCAATGCCTTGGTCATCAATTTTTTAACGTATTTCAACCAAAATATAGCACAGAATGAACCGGCAAAGAAAATACCTTCTACGATTGTAAATGCTACAAGTCTTTCGGCAAATGGAATGTCTTTATTTAGCCATTTTTGAGCCCAATCTGCCTTTTTTTTAACGCCTGGAAGTTCTTTGATACCATTTAAAGCTTTAATTTTAGCATCGTGTTCGGATATGTAAGTGTCTATCATAAGAGCATAAGTTTCTGAATGAATAGTTTCCATCGCAGCCTGCCATCCATAATAAGCTCTAATTTCAGGAACTTTTATTTCGTCTATGAAATTAATAGAAAGATTTTCAAAAATAATACCGTCGGAACCCGCAAAGAATGATAATATATTAGTGATAAAATACTTTTCATTTTCGTTTAAATTTTCCCAGTCTGAAATGTCTGCTGCGAAGTCTATTTCTTCTGCCGTCCAAAAAGCCTGTTGATGTTGTTTATAAGCTTCCCATACTTTTGTCCAGACAATCGGTTGTAAAACATATCTATTTGAGGTTTCTGATAAAATCGGCTCCATTGCAATGTAATATTTAATAATATATAACTCTATATATTTTTTAAAATTTTATTTTTTAGAACACGCTTGGCAATTTCCAAATTTAAGTTTTTTACCGAAAAACGTGAACGGAATTGTGTTATAATCTAATTCCTTAGCACCATTCTTATTAAGAAGACCCATTCTCTTTAATTTTGCCTGGAGTCTAGTTTTACCAAGTTCTTTACATTCTGTAAGAGAAATACCATTGGCTCGCGCAATGCCTTGGAGATCCGCAAGGGGAATAGATTTCTTTACAGTAACAGATTTCTTTTTACCAAAATTATTCTTAAGGGCGCATGCATTACAACCGCCGAAACCACACTTAAATTTTTTCTTACCAAAAACCATATAAAGTTCATCATCAGAATAGTCTGAAATGTCAACAGAGTCTAAATTTCTAATTCTGTTTAAATTTCTAGAAGAATTCGAAGGATCATAATCTCCTGCTATGCGCGGTATTTTTCTCCATCTATTTGTCATCGGATCGCGGTAGTAACCCTCCTTGGACGCTAACTGTGGCCTTCCTGTTCTAGGATTAATAACATATCCAGGTTTAAGGTCTTTTCGAGGTCCAACACATCTTCCACGTAAGTTACGCATCTTTGGTGGCTCGCAAATTTTTCTGAGTCTGCCAGTTTCTGGATTGATTTCTTTACCAGGGGGAGGAACAACGGGTTTTCTACCTCTACAACGGCCGTCTGCCGAACGATACTGGTAGTCCTTGCAACGCTTTCTGTATTTTCCAGTCTCTGTATTAAATTCATAATCTACTAATCCAGGCGGGTTGTACATATCAGCTGTAGTTCCAAACTTTTGAACCATTTTCCAAGCCTTCTTTAATGGAATACCCTTAGAATGATGTAATTTCATAGCTTTCTTTGCTAGACGCTGAGTTTTTGAAAGACCGCCAGTCTTTTTCTTGGCGGTCTTCTTCTTGGACTTACCAAGAACTCTTTTCCAAGCTGCTTTGAGAGATATACCCTCGCGGTGGTGGATTCTCATAGCACGCTTCGCATCACCTTTTCTACCAAACTCCGTGATATAACCCCTGTATAAAAGAGATTTTTTTCCGTCTTTCATTATAACGTAATCAGTCCAATCATCGCCCTGTGCCGGTCCAGAATATTTAATTTTATCCCCCGGTCTAACATTCGACTTTTTTAAAACATCTAATACATCTCTCTCATCGTCAAATACACTGTGTGTCATCATGCGTCTTTTAGACCCACCCGGATTTCGATGACGCGCGATATTATACATACCCGGATTTCTACTTCCAAACTTCATATATATTTAATATATCTGTATATAATAATTTAAAGAGAAATTATAATATACAATTATCATGAATTCTGTTTTTGCTCTATTAAATACTACTCCAGGTCTTAAGTTGTCTGTAAAAAGTTTGTCTAAGAGACTTGGTATTAAGAAAAAGGAAGTTTTTTATCTTTGTTTTAAAGATACTCGTATTCGTAGAGTTTTTGGCTCAGAGGTTGGAACAAATAAAAATAATTTAGGCGTTTTTACAGTTGACCCTCAGTGATATTTGGGAAAACTTCTTTTAGTTTTTCTTCGAAATTTTCATACTTTTTAAAAGCCCAAGCTGATTTTTCCTTATTCCACGCGCTATTTAGCGATGTTTTGATTTTATCTTTGTTTTGATAGGTTTTCTTTCCCTTAATAAAGACAAATTCTTCTCCGATTGCGTAATACAGATCCGGTTCAACATTGTCCGATTGTGAATTTACAGTTGTACCTTCTTTTGTGTTTCTAAGATTTGTAGTAATAATGTCGCGCAAAATTTCAACAAGAGATTCACGTTCAGTGTGTAGTTTTTTATCAATGTTGTCAAGTTTTTTATTAATACGCGCCAATTCTTCTACCACGTCGGTAAATCCATAAACATGGGGCATTTTTTCGCAATCTTCGGTGTCTACCATTTATAAATATAAATGTATCATTTCCTTATACACATTTAAGCAACTTTTTCTTTTATATTTATGTGAGATCTATACATTAGTACATACTTATTTAAAGAAAATAATTCAGACTTAAGAATTTCTTCAATTTCAGATCTGTATTTTTCATCTGATACCCAAAATTCCATTCTATAAAGAACACTTTTACCCTTTGTACAATCTACAACTCTAATTCCGTTAATACAATCTAGTTTTTCATTACCTGAAATTAAATTAAGTATACTAGTTAACCATTGTTCTTGGAACATATTAAAATTGTAATTATTTCTAACAGAAATTTCAAAACCTTTATTATTCATTGGATCTTCCCAACATGGAAATATATTATGTCTAAAAAAAGAATAAGCACATGGTACCGCATTAGTTCTTTTTATTTTTTTAATATTTATTCCATCTGAGAATATTTCGTATATCTTAGGGATATTATTATAAGTGCCCCAAAAAGTTTCGATGTCTGAAATGTCTATCAATTTTTCAATATTGTCATTGTACATTTTACCTAAATTTTTATAATGTAAATATAATGACCACGTTTCTTTGAGTTCCATGACATATGTGTATATTTTGTGTTTTTAAATTAAATAAATTAAATGTACACATTGTATTAAATGAGTCTTTCAGGAAAATCTAATATTAATCCGGAAATGTGGGGGCCTTATTTTTGGCAGACGTTTCATTTCACCGCATTTGGATATCCAGAAAACCCCAATGCAACTGACAAAGCTGCTTATAAAACTTTTTTTATTCATTTTATGAAAATACTTCCTTGTGACAAATGCAGCGTTTCTTCGCAGGAAATTATTGATACAAATTTATTGGAAAAGGCTTTGGAATCAAGAGAATCTCTTATTCGTTGGTCTTATAATTTTCATGACAAGGTAAATAAAAAATTAAATAAGACTTCGCCAGGCTTTGAAAAATTTAAATATGATTTTCAAAATAGAAATTCTAATGTCACTCACGTTTTAATTATTATTTTACTTTTACTAATATTATTGTACATCACTATGCGCTACACATCAAACACTCTTTAGGAGCACTCTTTTCCTTTGACGCGTCAGTGGTGTAATTTTGATTTTCTAGTATAGGCTTAGTCCTGATGTAATAAGACCCTGTCTTTAGTCCATTCTTCCATCCGTACATATGAATTGAATGAATTACCTTTGGTTGTGGCGGATTAACAAATAGATTTAGGCTCTGACTCTGGTCTATGTACGGCCCCCTATCGATTGCTAGATTCAAAAGACTCTTTTGGGGCATTTCCCACGCAGTCTTATAAATGCTCTTAATGTCATCGGGCAAATCCAAATTCTGAACAGAACCTTTGTTAAGCATAATTTGTTCAATAAGTTCTTTGCTGTATAAATCTCTAGAACGCAGTTCTTCGATGAGATGTTGATTCACGATGATATAATTACCAGACAACACGGCTCTGGTGTAAATATTTGATGTGTATGGTTCAAATGATTCGTTATTTCCCATTATCTGAGCCGTAGAAGCAGTAGGCATAGGCGCAACAAGAAGACTATTTCTGAGACCGTATGAAATTATGTCTTGTTTAAGATGGGCCCATTTTTCTAAATCGATGAATTGAGGTGTTACGCCCCACATATCAAACTGGAGAATACCATTAGATGTAGGTGACCCTTCGAACGTTTCATATGAACCAAATTCTTTTGCCATGTTATTACTCTCGATAAGAGCATTATAATAGATACATTCGAATACACATTTATTGATTTCCCTAGCTTTTTCAGAGTCGTATGAAATTTTCATCTTCATGAGTACATCAGCAAAACCCTGTACTCCAATACCAATTGGCCGATGACGCATATTTGAAACTCTAGACTCTTCAGTAGGGTAACTATTAATGTCAATGATATTATTCAAATTTTTCACTAGTTCCCTAGTTTTATCCCCCAGAAGTTCGTAATTCATTTCTTTGTTTTTATTTATGTAACTTGGAAGACACAGGCTAGCAAGATTACACACGGCTGTTTCCTTAGAATCAGAGTATTCTACAATTTCCGTACACAAATTACTACTCTTAATCATTCCATAATGCTTCTGATTTGACTTTCTATTTACGGAGTCCTTATATAGAATATATGGAGATCCGGTTTCAATCTGTGAATTGATTACCTTTTCCCAAAGAGACTTAGCGGACACTTGCTTTCTGAACTTGCCTTCATTTTCATACATAACGTAAAGTTCATTGAATTCGTCTCCCCAAGTATCTGCAAGTCCTTTACAATCATTGGGACACATCAATGACCACATTTCATCTCTTTCCACTCTTTTCATAAATAGATCTGGAATCCAGAGGCCGTAGAATAGGTCCCTTGCTCTCATTTCTTCCGCGCCGTTATTTTTCTTAGCATCTAGAAAATCGAAAATGTCAGGGTGCCAAGGTTCAATGTACATAGCAAATGAACCATTTCGCTTACCACTCTGGTTAATGTGACGAGAAATATTATTATATACCTTTAGAAGAGGCATAATTCCGTTACTCTTACCACCGGTTTTATTAATATGAGAGTCTTTTGCTCTAACATTACTGATATGAACCCCGATACCGCCGGCCCATTTTGAAATTTGCGCCATATCCGCGGCTGTTTTATAAAGACCTTCTACAGAATCTTCTGTTCCAAGAAGGAAACAAGAACTCATCTGCTGAAATTTTGTACCAGCATTAAAAAGAGTTGGTGTAGCGTGTGTATAATACTTACAAGACAATGAGTTATATGTATCTGTGATACACTTTGGGTTATCATGAATTGATACAGCGACACGCATAAAAAGATCTTGGGGTCTTTCGTAAACACCGTTTTTATTTAGAAGATAACCCCCGAAAAGTGTCTTAAAACCAAAATAAGACAAAGAGTAGTCCCTGTCATAATCAATAATTTTATCAATTAAATCCTTGTGCTTTTGAACCCTCTGAATAAATTCATCAGAAACAACTCCACATTCATTCAGATGTGTCATGGTTTCATAGAATGACCCCTTTGTATTTTTATGATGATTATTTACGGCAATTCTGCTAGCTAGAAGTAAGTAATCCGGGTCTTCTTTAAACAATGTCGCAGAGAAACTAGCTGAAAAATCGTCCAATTCGGTAGTGGTGATACCATCGTAAATAAGACTACATACATTCTGGGCAATATACACGGGGTCTACATTTAGTTTTCTTCCCCATACATTCTCATCGGACAAATTCTGTAGTTTAGCCGTAATGAAATCAAAACGGACATCTTCTTGCTTTCCACTACGTGTAATTACCTTCATTATAAATAATTATAGATTATTTCTTAAAATACATTTATAATTATTTAATTTCATTTTAATTTTTTTAAACCGCTTTCACGCCTCCTCCTCCTCCGTACACATTACCCCATTTCCACCCCGGTACTTCCATATTAGAAAAGATGTGCATCATTTCATCTTTACGAGGATTTGACTTGTTAAGTTGCCTATTTAATGTGAAATCTACATTTGGAACTGTGCGCCGTCTTGGTTCGGCTTTCATCATAACACATACAACGATTAGTATCACGAATACGGCTAAAAGTACTTGAATTAAATTAAGTTTCATTTATTATTAACAATTATTTTAATTTAAATTAAAATTAATTATCAAAACAGTCAGGTAGCCCATATTCTTCTGACGATAAGCTGCCGTGTTGAGAATATGTATTAATGTAATTAGTGTAAGTCGGTATAATTGTCATTCCGACGTCTAATACAATAACTTTTAACACACTTACAAAGAATAATAATTTTGATTCAGTTGAAACATCGATGCCCTCCCACATTTTAGGTACCTGATTAAATGGGAAAGAATTTGAATTACAAGCACCAGAATTACAACTAAAGAATGCTTGCCACGCGAGTAAAATACCCAAAACAGTGATTAGGTCGTTGAGAGCACCTCTCCAAGAATCTCCCATAATTCGAGAACGCTTACACTTTTCTTCTTCAGACAACTCGCGCAAATCACTCACAGAACCATCTTTTGTATAATCTTCTATTACTCTCATACCAACAATCGTATAAGCTACGAGACCCACTGTTACTAATGCCTTTAATTTAGGGTCTGATATAAACGGTATTATTATTAAACCAAGCGACACCGCGTCGGAAATGTGAGCTAAATGTCCCGTGATACGCGCATTATTTCTACAATTCCCGAAGAGACATAACTCTTCTTCGGAAAACCTGGATTTATCTTCATGGAAGGAAAACCAGTCTAGTATAACAATTAAAATGGTAATAAATAATTGCATAGAATAAGAAGTCCAATCTGGAGTCATTCTTAAAATGTAAGGAATTATAAAAGCATAACCCAATATTAACCCACTGGTGTGTAATCTAGGAAATCTTTTAGAATTTCCTGAAAAGTATGAATAAATTTGAAATAAAATAACAATACCTATCGCCAGATAAGAAAACAAGTCCCCCATTTATATTACAATACATTTAATTTAATTAATTTAATCTCCAAGTTCCGCCGGAGGTGAAATTAAAGTCTTCGTAAGGCTTTTTGTTAATTCTACCCTTGGTATTAGTAACCATGTAACCAAGTGTATCAACGAGACCATCGTCTACAGACATAAACTCACTGGATACCGGAAATCTACGTCTATTGCTGCTGCTAAATATACCCCCGAAAATTAACAAAAGAATAAGAACGACTATGCCTATCATAATAGGAATTTTAAGCTGAGGAGGAATAAATCCTGAGACTAACTTAGGCGCAAAAAATAGAACGCCTAGAATTAGAAGTAAAGGTATCATCATCATCAACGCCATTCCGCTAAACATTCCACCCATAGCATCGCCCATTGCACCCAATGTCGCGGCGTCAGACTTTCCTTTAGCCTCAATCTGCTTAGCAAGACCTTCGTTAGCCTCTTTAACAAGATCGTTAAAACCGTCCGATTTGGTTTCATCTTCCTGAGAACTTAACACTTCCGCTCCTAACTCAGCAGCGACGCGGTGACCAATACTGATACCTGACTTCACAGCTTGAGAAGTCTGAACGTTGGTCTGAACCATAATATCAAGATTTAAATCTGCTCCTTTTATACCACCTTCAACCTCTATTAAAATTTCATTTTGATTTACAACCTTAGTTTTACTATTTGTAATCTTTTCTTCTATACTGGTCTTTTCGGAATTGAATATATTGTCAACCTTTTGCTGAATAAGTTGTTTAGAATTTCCGCTAGCTGCCTGAAAACCCAAATCTGCGCTCATTTTTTGTTCTGCTGCCGCCGCTGCGATACTTTTTATAGAATTGCCTATCTTAGTTTTGTGCATTGCCGTAATTCTCTGTTCAGACTTCAATTTAACCGTGGAATTAATTGTAGCATTGATGTTACTACCCTCAAGGTCAGCCGAAGTTGGATTCTCTTCAATATGTTTTTCTAAAGCTTTTGTCAAATTAGCTATACTTTTTTGATGATTTTCAAACTTCTGTCTTGCCATTTCTTTGTCCATCCACGAGGGGATAACAACATCTTTCATAACAGCGGCTGCAACATTTGCTTGCTGCTTCTCAGTACTTTCAAGAATTCGCGCTATAGACGCCTGACTAGGTCTTTTAGTTCTAACTGTTATTCTAGCACCTGATTTTACCTCTGTTGTTTGTCCGCTAAGAGTACTGTTTAAAGTGCAAGAAATAGACGCAGTTTCATTCATAATAGTGGAAGCAGCAACTGCGAAAGAGCCGCAACCTTGTTCCTGCATAGCAGATTCGTTAATATTATTTGTTACAGTAGTAGAGTTGGACATCCCACCGGCCCCGAAAAGTGTGATTGCGCCAGCCATGGTATCAACGTCTGTCATGCTTTGGTCGGAGAAAGCCGATGATGCTTTTTGACATTTTTCGTTCATGCCAATACTCTTAGCTATTTCAGCCATTTTCTTCCCATCTTTATCATCTTTCATCATAGCTTTTACATTTTTGGGTCCGCCCTTACAAGCACCCGCGTTGCCGCTTCTATTTTCATCACCCTGTGCTTTAACAAAATCAGCGGCGAGATCTGGAGGAATTGAAAGAACCATTTATTACTTTTTTAATTATAATGATTTATTTTTTTTTTACAAAAATATAATTAATCCGATTATTACTAATAGAAGTAAAACTGCTATAATTATATATAACATCGTGTTATCAGTTTCTTCGCCTGGTTCACCGGCGACTGATTGCTGCTGACCTGGGACTGATTGCTGCTGACCTGGGACTGATTGCTGCTGACCTGGGACTGATTGCTGCTGACCCGGGACTGATTGCTGCTGACCCGGGACTGATTGCTGCTGACCTGGGACTAGTGGCTTATTTGGGGTGGTATCAGTTGTCTTAACGGGTGCTTGATTAGCGCCGCAAGCAGTTTGCATACTAATGTCATTACCCTTAGCATTACCTGCTATATCTACGTGATTTACACAAGACGTTATGTTGACATTACGCCGAGGGCACATTGGAGCCTCGTCAAAATTTTCCCCACCTATATTAAGCGCATTTTTGCCGCCTATACCTATTTTATTGATATGTGCATTTGCGAGTAAATTTACGAATGATTTAGATCGTGCTCCGAATAATCCCACAAAATCTGCATACTCAATCGAAGTGCGTAGATTTTTATCCCATTCAGCTTTACAAGGCCAATGTAATTCATTATTTCCTGGCTGTATCATGAGGATGTTTTTACTCGATAAAAACCTAGCTTTTCCATCTGCGTCGGTACCATTAATAGGTGCATATCTATCATATGCTAAGTTAGATTGTGTAAAATTTTGTCCTGAAATTAGAGAAAAGTCTGCTTCATTTTTATCCATAGCAAAATTACAGGTTGGATCTGCATAATGTTCTGCTCGTTTACCATTTGGCAACGTATCGCCGCCTATTTTAATGGCATTACAGTAGCGAGCAAGGGTCTTTTTGTAACTAGGTGCCTCTTTTACTTGTCCACCATTTACAGAAGGAACCGTTGGAACGATACTGTTTTGAAAAGCACCAACCGAGCCTGGTTTAATTAATTTAGAACCTTCCCATATACCTTCATATCCTATCAAATGACTATAATAATCTCTAAACTTTTGTCTATGAATAGGATTATAAACTAGGTAATATATAGAATTCTCCGATGGAACTGTATCCTTGGTTAAAATAAGATAAGTCATCTGAGGATTTGCTATCATTTTGGTATTGTAATAGTAAATGTTAGTACCGGCGAAAAAAATTCTATATTTTTTATATAATGTATTACCCTCATCGGATGCTACTAACAAACTATCTATATTAGCAGAACGTGGTACAATAGGGTTATGTAAAATTTTATTTATTTCTCCATTCCAATACGCAAAGTTGCCGTGTTTGTCAAATACTATATCTTGACCGTTGCCTTTTCCCGAACTCATGCTTGTATTTAGAGCTTCATAAATCATTTTTGATTCTTCCGGGGTGTACCGCTTAACAGAGAAAAAATTTATTTGATCATTCACTGAATTTAATTTGGCTTTATCCTCATTAACACCACTTTTTGTAGTTGTTGGTAAAGATATCCAACCGTAACCCCCTAATTTGGTAGCACTTGAATTATCTTCTTCGTTTATAACTCTAGACTCTAAAAAGGGTCCTAACACGGGATCTTTCAATAGGCGATTAAGAGCCACTTGAGATCTACATTTATTAGTGTCTGCTTCACATTTCCCTTTGTTATATGCCATGCGTTTATTATATTATATTATATTTTTTTTTAAAAGGTATAATATAAAATACATTAAATTACAAGGTATTTTAATAACGCAATTTTTACAATACCGAAGTAGTCTTGTTAACATTCGCCGTTAAAAACTTAGTCTGTTCTCTTTGAAGAGAATCAGCAAATTGTAGATCCTCTATTTGCTTACGAAGACGTTCATCTTCCTCCTTGGAATTTTTTAGATTTTTAGCAAGAGAATAAACAAGAGCTTTTAGTTGTTCCTTAGACATATCCTTAGACATATCTTCTGCATACTCTGTACGTGCACTGGAAGTAGACATTTTCCATATGTAGAAAGCGGCTACGGCAAGACCCACGAGCATAGCAATATTTTGAGGAGTTAATTCAAACATTATTTAATAATACATTACATTTTATTTTAACATTTTTAATTTAAATTATAAATTTTCCCACCACGCAATACCAGTACATGTAAAAATAGAATTGGAAATCTTTACATTATTCATGATGAAATGCGCGTTATTCACGTGAAAATCGCGGTGATGCCCACAATTATTTATTATATCCGTTATAGTATCTATCCAAATTCCAGGTTCTTGAATATAAGAATATCTAATTCTTGTTGCATAAAAAGCAATTATTTTATTAAAATGATGTATCTCATCTGGGGATGCTCCCATCCGTTGAGACATCCTGTTTAAAATTAAAAAGGCGTCTAAGTTAATCTTGACCCTGAGGTAGTACAACTTTTGAATACTTTCAGCAGAATTTTCTTGAACTTTTTTGAATATCATTTCATTGATATCAGTGGGAAAAGCAGCATTAATGTTACAGACGAGGAATTTAAGGGTATTCATTGTCTGTAATTTTAATATATACATTATTTGATTTGTTAAACCAGGTATTTATTTGCAATTAATTAGGTGTATTTTCAGGAACTTCAGAGTTGTACTTTACAAAAGACTTTTCAATACCGGCGTAATTTATACTATTTGACTTAATCGAGTTTACTTTATCACATATCCAAAATAGCGGCATTTTAACTTTCGTGTAAACATTGTCAATGAAATCTATATGATTAGACATCTTACCCGTGTCTTCTTTTACATTTCCAAGCAAATCAATTAGTTTGTCAATTTTTTGCTCGAGAGAAATTACCTTCTTTTCAAGGTTGTCGATCTTGCACATCTGCTCCATATTTATTTAATATGTAATTATTTTTTTAAATTAATTGTAACATTTTCTACAAACTGGCATGTACATTTCTGCCGAACCTATTTCAATTAAATTATCAGAATTTGTAATTTTTTTAGTGAAACTAGCATATGTTCCATTTTTACAAGACATACAAAGCGCGTGTAATTTTTTATATGTGTCACACACTGGTATCAAATTCAAAATTTCACCAAAAGGCCTCCGCAAATAATCCCCGTCCAAACCACATACGTGTACCTCTTTTCCAATGTTACACATCGAATTACAAAAATCAACTAAATGATCAAAGAATTGTCCCTCATTAATACATATAACATCTGCGTTTTCCACAATACGGTCCTCTTTTAGCATGAAAAGCAGATCTTTAGCACACGGAACACAATCAAATGACATTCCAGAATGAGTCATAACTTTATCAGTTGAATTATACCTCGTATCTTGATCATAATTTATTACAATTACATTTTTATCAAGTAATTTATTCATTTTAGCAACATTTATTAATGCCGATGTTTTTCCTGAAAACATACACCCGGTTATCAAATGAATAGACATTAATTAGCCTTATAATTATATATATTTTATTTTTTTAAATTTATGAGCATAAAATAGTTTTATGAAATGTATAAACACCCACCCAACTTCCCCGAACATGTAAAAAAAAAGTAATTAAAAAATGTATTACATGTTCGTTGTGAAATCACGCGTGTAGTTTTAAATTTATTAGACGACACGAAAACAATCACCTCACATGGTTTATCTTGAAAAAAAAAAGCGTGTTAATACATCGGCGTTGTCTCGTCGCTACGCTAGAACTAATATGTTATTAAAATTTACACCAAGAAACTTACGCCCAAATTTCAGTCACTTTAAAAAATCCAGCTTTAAAAGTTATTATGTCATCTGAAGAACTACGCTTTGCCTGTAAAGAAATACTCTGTGACCCAGCATTCGATGTTCCTGTTCCATCTGTATATACTGCCACACCATTTATATCACCGCTGCGATTACCACCACCTATATATGGATAATAAACTATATCATAATCACCGCCAGTAATGGGTGGATTATCAGAGAAATTTAATCTCGCCTGAAATGTATCACTTCCAGACCCATCTATGGTATAGTTAATATGCACTTCTCCAAACAAATTTGTTCCTGCTGTTTTTGTAAATGTTTTACTTACCGTATCTATATAAGTATCAGAATCCACATCAACGGTTTCAGCATCAGTAAAAGGAAGAATGTGAATTTTACATACTGTGCCCGCTGCGGCGGCACTGACCCACTTAGTTTCCGTACCGTCTGCATTTCCTGAAACAAGATGATAGTTCGTAACATCTGTTACAGTCCCCGTCTGTCCATATATTTCATCACGGTTTGTGTACAAAGTATAAACTTCATCTTGTGTTAAAACCCTATTAAAAATTTTAAAGTTCTTAATAGATTCAATTCCATTATCAATATACGGGGGTGGTCTATATGGAGCCGCCCCTAAAAAGGTGTAATTCCATGCTTGGTCACTCCCAAAGTTATAATATGCGTCATTTACGATAGTTGTACTTTGTAAAAAGCCATTTACATACATCTGTCTACCATTGGTGGAACTGTGTGTGCATACTAAATGACCAAATGTTCCATTAAACCCAGCAACAGAACCAGTTGACACGATACCCGTCAAAAATCCATTAATATGCATATAAAATCTTGCACCTTCAGTTGTACCGTTTCTATCAATAACTATCTCATTACTTTGGTTCGCTGACAAATAACTCGAAAATATAGGGTTGAAATTTTGGGACGGTGCGTCTGATAAAGTTGGGCATTTAAAATATATTTCAATAGTGAAATCCTGTGTCCAACTGATTGGGTTTAAGCTAATATGTGAAGTAGAAGTTGTAGACAGTCCATTATCTGAGCTGAGTTCTACACCGTTACCAACTGTAGTACCTATAACACTTCCGTCGTTGCTATCTATTACATCAGTCCCTGATAAAGTGTATGTTCTAAAATCGTAATTTGCTAACATATTAGTTGGTAATGTGAAGTCAGTAATAGGAATAACAGTAGGTGCCGGAACTACACTTAACCATCTAGTTTCAGTACCGGTTGCGTTATTTGAAACAAGGGCGTAATTTGTAACATCTTTAAACACACCACTAACTTCTCTATTATCGAATAAGTATGATACATCTGCCGGACTTAAAGCTCCGTCATACAATCTGTGAAATTTAATTGTATCATCAATATTGTCTCGTGGGACGCCGGGGAAGGCGCCCCCAAGATATAATGTTGCAAAAGTTAAATTTTGACCATAAGACACATTACCACTATATTGTGTCAGATTTTTCGTTACAAGACTTCCATCATGATAAAGCTTTTCGGTTCCACTACCATCCCAAGTAATGACAAAATGATTAAAATTAGTAGAATCCCAATTAGCTAGTGTAGCCTCAGTATCAAAAGGGTCAAAATACACCAGACGTAAATTATTTGGCCCATTCCGCGTCTGAAAATACAACTTACCATCCTGACCGATGAACCCCTCCAATGTAATGTCGGCACCAGCATTGTACTGGAAAAAAACATGGTCAACATTGGTTGTAATGGGACCAAATTTTATATAAAATTCTAAAGAAAAATTGCCCGATGGAATAGGCAGCAGACCATCACTTTTAGAAAGATATCGATCTGGATCACTACTCGTGTAAACACCCTCAGCGGAAGTAAAAGATATATTTCCAGATCCAATAGTTGTAAATATTACATCTCCGTCGCTATCTATTACATTAGCCACCGATAAAGTGTATGTTCTAAAATCGTAATTTGCTAACACATTAGTTGGTAATGTGAATTCAGTAGAAATAACAGGAGGTGCCGGAACTCCGCCGGGGCTTGTCCCCGCTGCCCCTTCGGTTACACTTCCTATAGCATATACTTGTAGATTAAATTGCCACGGGCTTTCGCTATCGCTGTAAGGGTATTCGGTTGTCGTGGACGATTCATTTTGCGATTGTATTTTAATTGTATATTTTTTTCCGGCCTCTAATCTTGCCATAATCTGAAATGTCGCAAACCCCTCGACGGTGCCCGAATTGCGATAGACTACATTTCCAACACTTTTTTGTACCACGTTTCCCTCCAAATCTTCCAAAGCCATGTTTGCCCACACAGGATTTGAGCCCTTAAGTACTCCTACCCAATTCAATATATAATCAGTAGTTGTTTGCACCCCAAAATATTGCATCTCCGTCGCCTCGTTGCCGGTGATTTCAACAGCAGCAGAATCGTATATTATCATTTTATTCAGAAGAATTACACGATCATACTTGGTAGGTGTGGCCACGCCGGCTGGGAAAGTTTGAACGGCCTGCTCGTCGTCCTTTAATGCAAAACTTCCATAAGGTAAACTATTAAAAGTAATACCCTCTTCCAAATTTCTCCATTTGCCGTCTAAGTATTTTAATACTTGATTATCCTGAGGGGTTGATATATCAGTATCTGTAAGATCAATTAGGTTGTCTGTGCCGCCCCCGCCTGAACTTGCCGGTAGCACCCCTGTTGTAACCTCCCCCGAGTCAGGGTTGTAGTACAATACTTCAGTTGCAGTGCTGGATCGTATAGGTGTAATATAAGTGCTGCCTGGTCCTTCTGGGTTTAAAGGTTCACCACTACCGTTTATAACCACAGTATTGGCATGATTATTCATACTGTTATTCGCTCGATAACCTATCGCAACAGAATTACCACCTTGCCCCTGCGCGCCCGCTTGGTATCCTATAGCAACAGAATTGTCGCCTTGATTGGTGTTTCCCGCGGAATGGCCTAGCGCAACCGCATAATCCCCCTGTGTAGTTTGTCCCGCGCCGAACCCTAGCGCAACCGCATAATCCTTTTGTCCTGAGTTTCCCGCGAGGTTTCCTAGCGCAATCGCAGAATTCCCCTGTCCTGAGTTTCCCGCGAGGCCTCCTATCGCAATCGCAGCATTCCCCTGTGTAGTTTGTCCCGCGAAGGTTCCTAGCGCAATCGCCGCCCCCCCCTGCGTAGTTTCTCCTGCATTAAATCCTATAGCGACAGCGGATTCCCCCTGTGTAGTGTTTCCCGCGGAGATTCCTATCGCAACCGTATACGTCCCAGAACCATATATTTCCGCATTTGTTAAATAAGTATTATTATCGTATGCCCAAATTCCGCTTCCGTTGTTTTTAAGAAACCCCGTTCCATTTGTAATATTACTTACTGTGTGTGCGTTAAATACTGGGTCTGTTTCGGTGTATGTAATATCACCAGCCGACCATTCGCCGTTGTTATAAATAAGTGCATTCCCATTCACTAATATAGTTGTATCTATATTTACACCACTCAATTCGTTTAAGGTGCCTGCGCCGCCACCTACAACATCCGAATTTATCCAGTTACCACCAGAGTATTTTAAAAATTGATTATCTTGAGCGTTTGTTATAGTCACACCTGGTATATCATCTAATTCGGTTATACTTGAACCTCCGCTTCCACCGGATTGCGCTTTAGGTTCAAAAATATCATCAGTTGCGTTGTAAACAAGAGTATCTCCGTCGGCAGGAGTCACGGCAGAAACATCTGATAAATCAGATAATTTACTGGGTGTATTTGAATTTAATACTTGAAGTTCACTTGATAAAGTTTTAATATTTTCTTGTATGGTCCCAATTACGAAATTATCCATATTTTTTATTATATGTATATTATTTTTTTAAACCATAAACACATAATAAAAAATATACGAAATTTTAATAGAAAAGATTTATATAATGTATTTTACATCCAGAGCGAGTAAAAGTTTTTAATACTATACGTGTCCGTTGCGAGTGCGGATGTCGTTTTGTTGAAAGGTATTAGACGTCACGAAAGACAAAAAATTCATAAAATGTATCTTATAAATAAAGCGTGTTAATACATCGGCGTGTTAATACACATTACGCTTTGAATTACACATCACATTTAATTACACATTACGTCTAGTTTTAGACTTAATGTATTATTAAAAAAATTGAATAAAAAATTACTTCTCTTTGAGAACATCAATTTCATTTTTTAATTCCTTAACTGCTTTAAATAATACTAAAATTAGTTTATCAGGGCTCGGTTGATTTTTAGAGTATTCAGGGCAATTTTCACATCTACATATACAAGTTTCTAAACAAGGGAAGCGTTCTAATTCTGGTGTGGTAATTCCACCTGAAAGGTCTAATTGTTTTATACAATCGCAAATATCCATTTATACATTAATGTAATATTTTTATTTTTAATTAATTAAGCAGTTCTGCGATAATATCTAACAACTATATATGGTTGTAAATTGTTGTGTGGCTGGTTGCCTCCCGTGACTTGATTAGTAGCCTGTGTATTTTGACTTTGTAAAGCATTATAATGATTTGACCCATTATAATAAGCATCACACGGGAAAATTCTGCGACACACATTGCCTCCTGGTGCTACGTTAGGCTCTCTAACTTGATGACTATGTGGATTTTGTGTATGAGTATGAGTAGGCATTTGTGCTATACTTAAAGTGATTTCTTTATAACCATCTGCTAATCCAATTGTATCAAAATCAGTATCACCAGCGTCTAAACCTACTAATGTTCTTCCTTGCCCGAACTCCGTCCAATACTGACCTGGAAATCCACCAAAAGTGCCATACATAATTTTAACACTACCTACGGGGTAAAGTAAGTCATAAATATTAATCCAACTTACAGCACTACCAGCACCATTACTCTTTAAGAATTGTCCCGCAACTCCATAATTGGTGCCAGGCAGGCTATATATATAAACAGTCGATGTGAACGGGACAAAATCAGATGTAGCAAAAATATTACCACCAGGTGTAACTGATATTACATTACCAAAAGTAGATCCTACTTGTTGAATTGTATTTGAAAGAGTCCACGAATTACTTATGTATTTGTAAACATCAATGAAGCCATCGCTCGAGGATGGATTACCGAATAAAAGTGTATTACTGTCCCCTGAAATTGCAAAAAAGGGGTTAAACGTCGGCATAATTAAATCATCCCCCCTCTGTACCCAAGACGTTCCATTCCAATCAAGTACTTTGGCTATTTTGCTCGCCGACCGCCCACCAACTAAAATTGTATTTCCATCATCAGATAAATCATTTATCTTACGATATTCTCCGTTCACTGTTCCAGTTATCGGCGTTCGAGGAGCCCAAGACGTTCCATTCCAATCATATACAACAATTTCTCCTTTATAGCCATCCTCTACTTTATTTCTACCTAAAGAAAAGGTCAACCCATTTTTTGATAAAGACGCTGTGCCGGCGCCCTCGTTATGCGCCATATCACCAAGTTTGTCCCCATGATCACTTCCATGAATGGTATCACCTTTCTGCATCCAATTAGAACCATCATATTCGTATACCCAAGCGCTACCACGTGCTTGTTTTCCTTGATAAGAGTTAGCAGCGGATGTAATTAACATTATATTACCGGATGCATTTAAATGTATACCCGTATCTTCTTTCTGGCTGGTTAGTATTTCAGATGTTGGGTGAAAAGAGGTAGTTGTCCAACTATTGTCACTGTCACTAAATTTAGTTACAGTTACTTGAACATCAAGCGCTATACCTACTACAGTATTTCCATCGTCTGATATCGCTACGCCGAGTCCGAGTTGATGTCCAAACTCAGAAGACGGCCAAATCCCACTCGGGATGCCTATAGCTTTGGTCAAGATGCCAAAATTTTGACTTAAATCTGTTCGTTTATAAACATAAATGGCCCCTGCTTTAGTCCCGCCAGTGGGGTCGTGGGTGGTACCAATTGCAAGAAACTTTCCATCTCTTGATAAAGCGAGAGAACGTCCAAAATATGGACGAACTTCAGATTTTTGATGCTGCGGGTTGGCGGCGGCGAAAGGAATCCCTATTGAACCATCTATTTCTACGTTTCCTCCAACACTAAGGTTTTCTGATATTCCAACTCCTCCGACTACTGTTAAAGCACCTGTTCCAGTAATTGTTCCATTTGTGGGATTTACATTTAATATATTACTGCTGTCAAATCCTGAACTACCGTCACTTATAATAACATCACCTGAACTACCTGCTGGAGCTTCACTACCGCCCCCTGGACCCCATGACCAGCCGCCGTTACCATCAGCTACTATAGAATCACCTGAATTTCCTGAACTATCTGAAGAATCACAAATATTAGTTATTTTTAATTTATCAATAATATATTTATCTGTATCAAAAGTTATAGTATTATTATTAATATTGGTTACAGTTTTTACCATTATTAATATTAATATTATATATTTTTAAATTAATTTAAAATTTCTCATTTATACTGTCACTTGTCATTACTGGTAAAACCTTAACACAATATTTAGCGCTGGTGGCAGTACCCATTATTAAATTAACTATACCCAATGAATCATAATCGATACTCAACACCACATCGTTTGAATGAACTTCTTGATCGAGGACCATTGTTAATGTATCTCCACATTTACTAAAAGAAAACATAGCCACGGACGCTTCTGTACCATCGGTTAAAGCAACAACGCATTGTCCAGCTGCGAATATTTTAGTTGAGTAGTAATCCAAAATATCAGCGTGTAAAGGTACTGAACTGGCCGATGCATTCCCAGAAGTTCCGGTTGAAGTTAAAATGTATCCAGAAGTACCTATGCCCCTGTTGCGTTATGAATTTCTGTAGGCATAAATTTAGACATCTTAAATATTCCCATGCCATCTGAAGTGCCATATGAAAATATATCATTATTAACTTTATTTAATACCTTTTGAGACATTAGTTAATAATTATATACATTATTTTTATATACATTATTTTTATATACATTATAAATTTAAAATGTTCCGTCGATGCTATCACTGGTCATAATTGGTAAAACTTTAACGCAATATTTTGCCTCGGTAGCAGTGCCTAAATTTAGACCTATATTACTATTTGTTGAATCATAATCAACGTTTAATACCGCCGCATTAGAATGAACTTCTTGATCGAGAACCAAAACAATCGTGCTTCCACATTTACTAAAAGAAAACATTGCAACAGATGCTTCCGAACCGCCGGTTAAAGCTACTACACATTGCCCGGCCGCGAATGTTTTATCCGAGAAATGGTGTGATATGTCAGCATGTAAAGGTGCCGTGCGGTTTGTTGTAACTGTCTTTACATCCTCCCTCGCCCCCCCGTCGCCCAAATCTACTTGAACTATATTACCAAATGTTACTGCATTTACGTCCCGAGCAGTTAAATTAGTGGAAGCGAAATCTATATCTGTACTCCCATCAAAAGATACACCACCAATAGTTCTCGCGGATGCTAAAATTGTTGCCGTAGCAGCATTTCCTGTTGTATCCATCGTACCAGAAACGTTTACACCCGGTAAATCTATATCTGTACTCCCATCAAAAGATACACCACCAATAGTTCTCGCGGATGCTAAAATTGTTGCCGTAGCAGCATTTCCTGTTGTATCCATCGTACCAGAAACGTTTACACCCGGTAAATCTATATCTGTACTCCCATCAAAAGATACACCACCAATAGTTCTCGCGGATGCTAAAATTGTTGCCGTAGCAGCATTACCCGATACAGCACCATTAAATTGAGGGGCAGATATTTCCCCTACTGAAACAATGGTCGCAGAGGCATTAATTGTAGTAAATTTACCACTCGAAGTTACCGAGGTGCCGATAGCCGTACCATCAATATTTCCTCCATTGATGTCTACGGTTGTTAATTCAGCGGTACCAGTGACTTCGATGCCGGCAGCGTATAAATCCTTTGCTTCTAGATCGTTAAGAGTTTGGTCTGTCGCTGAGGTACGCCATCTGTCGGTGCCAAAGTTGTATAAAAACTGGGCACTACCCGACGATCCAGAATACACGTGTATACCGGCAGTAGTTTCTAGGCCGCCTCTTATTATTTCGGTGATGCCGTCGGCTTCGAGGACCTTAATTGCATTAATGCCTAATAAATTTTCAGACGTTATATGTTCCGCGGTGTCTAAAATAGTCTTATCACCCTCGACAATCAAAGAACCGCGTATATATACTGTACCGTTATTATTTACGCCGTCGGCGGCATTTGAATCATCTTGATAAGGATCAATTATAAGTCTATGATTGAGTCCAGCACTTGGGTCTTTTTCTGCATAAATAGCCGCTCTAGTAGCTGAGTCGCCGCCGGTACCTTCCCTGATGAGTATCTTACCACCAATACCTATGTCACCATCAACATCGGCGGAACTGGTACTCGTAGCTCCTTCAGTTCTAATGTTACTCATTGTAACACGACCCGAAGTACTAAGAGGAGTCGGGGCATCGAAAGTTGTGGGTTCTGATGAAATGTACATTACAGTTTTTGGAGAATTTGGCGTAACTGACCTGTCATCAACTGTAAATCTAAAAGCATCATGATCCGTATCTTTAACTAATTCAAATTTTGTATCCCCGATATGAGATATAGTTTTGGTAGTTGGCATTTATATTTAAAATATATATATATATATTTAATTTAAACTTTTATTTATATTAATTTTTTTAATTTCATAAGATACCCCGGAATTAGCACTTTGAATTATTAATATACCCGTCTCAGAAGCAAAATTTAAAATTGATGAACCAGTGTTCTTTTCAAGTAAGACTGTATAAAAAAAATCATCGTATACCTTAGTAGCAAGATACATACCAGTACTACCGGATCTGGTAGAGGAATCTACCAAGGTGACACACAATATACCCGTTTCTACATTAACATTTTGTTCTGATAAAATATCGTTTACGGTTATAGTAATTTCTTCGTCTGTATCTAATATTCCGTTTAATAAAACTTTACCTATAGAAGAAGCGGATATATCCTTAACGACCAAATTCCCAGTACCAATGTCTAGATCTTTATTATCTGTTTTCCAAACATCACTATTTCCATTATAAGAAAAACTAGCCAGGATATTCCCTTCGTTTTTAATTTCAATCCCAGAAGAAACCTGGTTAGATCCTTTTATACTTATAATATTGTCCTCAATTTCTACGACATTTGAATTAATAACAGTTTGTGTACCGTCAACTATTAGATTACCTTTAATCCTTACCGTACCAGCATTGTCAAACACTGGAGATGGATCTATTATTAATTCGGCGGGTCCTTTTATTATACCAGATACATTTAGATCTATAAAGTGTCCGCTTCCGTCAGAACTAAACATTTCTTTCGTGTTTGGATTATAATAAAGTGGACGTAAATCAATGTTATCGTTTATTTTTGTTTGATTGTATTCGGCCAACGGAGCAATATAAATACCACTGGTATCGGCTGTAATATTATCGTTAGATGCGTTTATTATTGTTGTAAAATTAACCCCCGTATTTTCTACTGTTTTAACAGCATTGATAAGGATTTTATTTTCAGATTCAGTAAATAGTAATTGAGTTTTAGACGGCACTGTAAGTGGATCGCTTTTAACTTGTTGTAAGTTACCATCTGATTGAGTATCACTTAATGTTTCCTGTGTAATTTCGAGACCGTTGTCTTCACTTACACCAAACTTGACACTTACTTTATCGCCATTGGTACTCGGTTTAACAATGTGTAAAGAATTCTCCGATAGGAATAAACTTTTCACCGATTTGTCAATAGACCCAATATTCAAAGTACCCGATATCTCCGGTACTATATCTCCATTAGCATTTACGGTCCACTTACCAGCCAGATCTGTAAGATGACTTAGTTTTTTTGGAATCGTGTCTTGTATTAAATGTAAATTGTGAAATAATAGATTTATATTTTCACGGAATGTTCCTATAATAAAATTATCCATTTAATTAATACAAATAGTTTTATTTAACAGAAAAAGTTTTATTTGTATTATATCTATGACGCAAGTAAATATACCCATAAGGATATACATTACAAATATAATGTGTTTACATTTGTAATGTGAAAAGTTCAAGGAGTTTATCATAGATGTCAGTTACACATTTGTATTTTTCCGGTGTGTCTATAAGTTTTATCTCATTTAATTTTGTGAAGAAGTAATTTTTGCCAACATGATTCAACCAATTAATATCCGTTTGTGTAAGTACGTATTCTAAGTCCCACGTTAAAGCGTGGCCACATGAAACACAAACTTCATATATGTCAATATTATAACTGTCGTAGTAATTTATTTCAGTTATAATAATGTCTATATCGCTAATCAACTTAGAGCTTACATTGAGACATTCGAGTTGTTGACAAAGGTCGTCCATTATATATTCACGGTTTAAAATCCCACGATTGTTTAAGTTAATTATTTTTTTGTAATAAATACATTTAAGGCAACGCGCTCTCATAATCTACTTCAACCGGTTCCTTACGATTGTAAATCTTAATAGAATAATCAGATCTGCAATTATCTGGCATCGCCTGATTAGAAGCCTTGAACTTTTTCTTATACAATGAAACATCAGCTCCACGCAATGGAAGAGCCTCTTGTTGAAGGCGCTCAAATTCCTTTAGAGCCCACTCCGATAACTCATCAGATGGTCTGCGATCTTCTCGTGACATACCCATTTGGAGTGTAAGATTTCTATAATAACTACCGAATTGTTTAGAGATGGAACCATGCTCCGCCGCCTTTTCATCCGCATTGTAGAATTTCTTAAGACTCTGAATGAATGAAGTGATAAGACCAATACCTCCCGCTGTAAACAAAACAGCATCCTTAGCACCGATGTCATCAATGCTTCCGGCTACTAAACTCGCTGCCGAAGCAACGGTGGTGGCTACTATACTATAAAGAGTTAAATTATTAGACACACTTCTCCAATAACCAGACGAATTACCATGCATATATCTTAGACCCGCCGCCTTCTCACCCCATGAAGCCAATAGATTTTCATAATCATCATTCCATGACGCAGCATTAACCTGTTTCTTAATAGCAGACGCTTTAATCTGAGCAATTGCAAATTCTTCTTCGTTATTCGCCATTTATATTTATATTTATATTTACATTTATATTTTTAAATTTTAAACACGATTATATTGGAAATGCTTCGGAGTATTTTCTTTTAACTCCACGTGAGTGCTTATAAATGTCTATAGCGTAAGCAAATGTCATATATTTATATATATTATTTTTTATATATTATTTTTTTATACAACATTATATTGTATATGTTATATTGTATATGTTATAGAAAAATCTAGGTAAATTAATTGTTTACATTTTAATACACATCGAAGTACTTTTATGCCTTAGAAAAACTCATTACAAAACTCATACATTCCCTAGAACAAGCGCGGGTACGAATATTATAGACTTGTAAAAAAAATTTAAAAAGCCTTATGCTTAAAGGTCATCGGGGCATCACAAGTGAATTCATTATTTGAATATATAACCCCTCTGGAATTTTTTCAGAATTTTCAAATATAATTTCTTGTATTTTATTCAATCTAAACTTATAAGTAAGTATAGCATCATTTTGTACTTTAATTGCGTGCCGTTTATATTCATTCTCGTTTCTAATATTTAAAAGTTCTTTTTTAAGATTTTCAATTTGAAATTGTGTTTTTAAATATTTTTCTTCTGCATCGATTAGTTTATGTTCTACTAAAGACCTATGGATATTCGGGGGTCTTCGCAACCTCCTCGGTGCGTGCGGAGGATTTTCGTAATTTTCATGATTGTCTCTTACTGGTGTGGTCGGATACGAATCATATATTTCAAAATCGTTGGTCGTCATAAATGACATTATACTTTTCTTGTCTTTCCCCTAAGGAAAATATAATTTAGTTTTTGGAATTTATAGGTTCAAAAAAATCGGGTCTATCTTTTAATTTTTCTTTTTTATATATTCTTTTATAAAAATCTTTGTGATATTTATCTTCTTTAATATCTGTATAATCTTTGTGAATTTTCTCCGCTTCTTTGCGCATATCTTCCCAGAATTCTCGAACTTGTTTACGTTCTGTATGTGTGCGTGCTATATTATGAAAAGGCATATGATGATGTAATGTAATGTAATGTAATGTAATGTATACAGCCTTTTTTGTTTCTCGAAAGAAATTTATATATAGTATTGTATTTACTTAAGACATTCGATTATATTTTTAATACATTCTACCCGGTTCTTGTAGAAATCGATGAGAATCAAAGATCCTTCTACGTTATGAATGTAAGCTTTCATAGCTCTAAACAAGCTTTCGCGGGCAACACTTAACATATTTTCGGCATCTTCCAAATTGGTGACGTCTTTCTCAATGACGCAGCAAAATTCATTGGATACGAGTTTCATAATTTAAGTTTACACGTTGGGCTCTGTTTCCCAAGGGAAAATAAATTGTATTTATTTTTTAAAAGTAATCTCCGTTGTATTGCTCACTTTCATAATCTCGATCCCAATATTCGTAGTATACATCATAATATTTATTTTCTATCATGTCTTCCAGTCTAATGTTTAGTATTTTTCCATCTAACCAATCGAGACAAAAATGATAGTCTTCCAATTCTTTTTGTGGCGCACCGAGATGATAAAGTAAACTAGTCATCGCTAAAATAGAGTAAGCGCGGTCATCTCTTCTCCAGAACTCTATCTTTTTTATTTTTCCAAACATGTTCTTAGATTGTATCTCATGCGTATGTTTGTAAATCTTTTCTTGAAGATCATCGGGGAGATCGTAAAAGTGATTCATTGACATTGTCATTCAATCATTTATATCCCAAATGACTAAACTAATTATTTTTTTGTAAAATTATGTATCTTCGGGGTAGGTAATTAAAAGGTCCATCATATTCATGTATTTATTTTCGCGCAAAGTCTCCCATGGGAATCCGTAAGCCTTGCCATGGATATAATCCAGGAAACTATTGAAATGATTAAGGTCTTTTTGATTATAACTTGCTTCGCAAAACGTCTTGTAAATAATACTTTTGTAATGGTTCGGCTTGGTTTCTATAAACGGAAATGTACGGGTTAATAGTAAATTATGAGCACATCTGTAAATCTTTTCTTGAAGATCATCGGGGAGATCGTAAAAGTGATTCATTGACATTGTCACGCAGTCATTTATATCCCAAAGGCCTAATGTAAATATTTTGTTGTAAAATTAAATGTCTTCATATTCGACGTAATTTATTAAGAAGTCCATCATCATCATGTACCTGTTTTCGTGTAAAGTCTCATATGGAAAGTTATAAGCTTTGCCATGGATGTAATCAAGGAAATTATTAAAATGATACAGATCTTCCGGGTCATAACCAGCTTGACAAAAAGTTTTATGTATAATAGTGTCGTAAGGATTCGGCTTGTAATGTATAAACGGAAATGTGCGTTTTAATAGTAACTTATGAGCACATCCGTAAATCTTTTCTTGAAGATCATCGGGGAGATCGTAAAAGTAATTCATCGTCAATGAAGTTAATTTACCTCGAAAGGTTTTTAAAATAAAGAGTATCGCATTTATTCCAACTTTTTAATAAATATATTTAAGCATAGATGTAATCATCACATTTCTTATCGAGCGGACACCTACCACAGAGTGTTTTTCCTTTGGTAGCAAAACGATTACACATTAGGCACCTCCTCTTAATATTTGGACACCTCTTTGCTATTTGATTTTTCTCATTTACCCAGTCGCAAATGTCTTCATCGGTGAACAAATTATATTCTACAAACTCATCAATAGACCACCACTCCTTTTCCGAAAGTGTTTCCACGAGAAAACACATCTGTTTATTTACCCTCTTAGTTTCAGGATATTCTCCGCAGAAAACCAGTGAATACTCTCGAGACTTTTCATTCAAAGGAACGTGTAGTGTCTGGGGACGCAGAGGAGAACCTTCAAATTTAACTTTAAAACACGAACGGGGAATGCGTGCGGGAAAAGATTGCGAGCGAGCAAGCATAGGTACAATAGTTCACGACAACTCTTGTAGCCCGAAGACTAAGGTGTATTTTATTATGTAATATATGTGTAATTATTTAAGTGTATATCTTTTTCCGTATTTCGGGTAGTTGTGTAATAAGAAATCTAAAAGGTTCCAGAATTTCATTCTCGATCTGCACTGCGCCGCCGGTAGTACATGTTCCGGATACATATATATAACCATCGCTATCTTGAATATTGAGTTTATATTCCCTGTGAACCCACCCAGATTTGAAACTAAACTCTTGATAAGACAATGTAAGATCTTTTAGTGATAGTAAAATCTCGCCATGTAAATAATTGACTTCTTCGTAGTTTTCCGGAGTAACTGTTAACATTTTAAAATTACATACTCCGTGAAAACCCCAGGGTTGTGTTTTTATTCATTTCCTTCCTTTGAACTCCCCTGTTTTATTTATGAAGTTATGCGTCCGTGTCCTGTGGCGAGCATTAGTTATCATATACATCGACATTCCTTTGTCGAGCCTTTGATACATCAAAACACTAGGCGAGAGTCCGCGAGTAAAAAAATCGGCTTTATTAAGATCTTTGAGATTCCATACGATCTTGGAAGGCGCAGTGGTTTTGACGGCGGCGGCGTAGTTCATAATGATATGAAAGTCACGTGGAATTTGGCACTCCGAAGAGTGATCAGTTCTTGAAGTGCCGGTGGAGCTAACCAGTGAGACGTCGTGGCTCAACTAGTTTCGATGTAGAGGCGACGCCGCTGGCGTGCGGTGGAGGATGCTGAAAGATGTACCCTTGCGAGCTCGTCGGTTGGCAGTAAACTGCACTAGTCCCCTACGCGTGCTAGACTCCCAAGGCTGGCCTAACCTTGGCAGGGATCTCCCACTGGAATATGAACATTGGTTCACTTCCCAGGTACATCTTTCAGACTTCTGTGTTCCAATGCTGTCTCTTGGTGTGTTAGGTCTCGATGACTTCACACAGGTGAGGTGGGGCCCAGAAATACATTATTAAGTCTTTCTTTGTAGAGCACCCCCTATGACCAGCGGCCGCATTGGAAGAGATATCAATGATTATTATTAGTCTCTGGGTTCCCCCCGCGGCGTGTTAGAACATGGTGTTAATATACTTAACCTATTGTAGCCACGAAGGCTAAGGTTTATTTTTTTTTGCAATTGTTTAATACCCGTAGAAATCTAAGACGGACTCTCCTAGATAGTAAATATTCCAAAAAGCGTAAATCACTGAAATGAAATACCCGCAAAGAAAAACATAGTGAAGTGTCAGGAGGTATCCCATCAAAAAAACCTGACGCATTTTTAAGATGCCTCTCTATAGGCTCTTGTATACGCCGGCCTTAGTCTCCCGAGGGAGGCACCGACACACAAGACACAAGACACACGCTCCCCGGTCGGTGCGCCATCCCACTAAGGGGGGGTCCCGACGGACCTTTGTTTTTTTATCTCGCGTATACTCCCTCCGTGCGCGCAGGGGCATCAAATCCAAGAGAAAGAAGTATAGGAGTGTGGCAAAAAGATTCTCCGCGTTGTTTGCTTGTTCGCAACCCTTCTGGAGGAGCGCACTTTTCAAAGATTAATTTATATTTGTTTGGCTCTTGAGCCCTTTTGTCACCTTCTTCCATTAACACGACGCAAAGGACCTTCCCAATAAAAGAAAATTCTTTTTTATCGGGCCTATAGAAGATAAGTGTCCCCTTACCAACTAGATGGTCTTTCCTGTGACAGTTTTGTCCTGTCCATTCCATAATACCCATTTCTTTGTCTGCAGTTTCCTCAAGCTTGTCCTTATCCTTGTTAGTAAAGATGAGGCTGACGTTGAGGGCCATTGGGCTTTCGGTGCTCCGATCGGCTCTTGTATACGCCGGCCTTGGTCTCCCGAGGGAGGCACCGACACACAAGACACACCGACACACAGACCCCTCAGACCCCTCAGACGCTCAGACGATTCATCTGGTGAACCATCGTGTACTCGTTCATCATGTACTTGTGAAGTTCCTTGCAAGCGATCTGAGCCTTAAGATCGGCGATGAGGTACTCGATGTCTGCCATGGTGCTACGCTCCTGATCGATGCGTGCGAGGAGGTCCACAGGAGGGTGGTCGAGCGTCAGGAGAGTCTTCAGATCCTCCTTGCACACATCGAGAATCTCGAAGAGGGCGTTGAGTTCCTGAATAAGAGCAGACATAACCGATCGGCTCTCGTACACGCCGGCCTTGGCCTCCCAAAGGAGACACCTGCGTATTCTTCTTAACCGCGCAACACCAACGCGTCCATCAGTTCCTTGTACAACCCATCCGGGATGCTCTGCGCGTTCTCGAACAGGATCTCCTGGATCTTGACCTCACGCACAGTGGGTGACGCAGTCGGCGCAATCGAGCCCGCATCATCCGTGAGTGCCCTAAGCCGCCGCTGCATGTCGACCACCTGATCGTACAGGCTCGGTGGCGGCACGGGCTGTTGCGGCCGAAGGGCGCGCTCGACGAGCCGACGGTGAAACTCGCGGCGCTCCCTGTTGTACGCGTCCCGAAGACTCGTCGCTTCCGCCGCGTCGTGAGGACATCTCGTGCGGTTGTGACCCTCTTGGCGGCAGCACGAGCAGCGGTTGCGCGAAACGGTGCGCGTCGTGACTTCCATCGCTTAGCGCTTCGCTTACACTCGCTTAGATGCGCGCCCCCCTAGGCTGGATTTTTTTCTGCAATTGCATTTTTAATCGATATTAGGGTCCCCGTGGCGCGCCCCGTGGGGGCTAGATTCTATTTTTTTTGTAATTGCAAAAAAAAATCCATCTTAAGCCCCCGCCGCATAAGGTGGGTGTACACAGCAATCACCCCGAACAACTCCGAAACAATGGCGACCTCCGCGCAGAACCTCTCGATGATCATCGACGAGATGCTCACGAACAAGCCCGCCGACCGCGCCGCCGCGTTGCTCCTCTTGTCCGCAAAGGGTCTCCTCCCGAAGAAGCTTCTGGAGCCCCCCAAGGAGAAGAAGACCTCTCGGTTCGCGAGCAAGGCGGCTGAGGACTTCGCGGAAGCGAAGGGCATCACCGTTCCGGACGACTTCAAGGGCACTGCTGCCAACGACAAGATCTCGGTGAAGGACCTCAAGACCCTCGCCGAGCCCCCGAAGAAGAAGGTCAACGCCTCCCCTGGTGCGCAGCAGTTCGCCAGGGACAACGGCATCGACATCGAGACGGTCACCGGCACCGGCGAGAACGGCAAGGTTCTTCTCAAGGATGTCAAGACGTTGGTCTCTGAGCCTACAGCGGCCGCCGTCACCCCCGACGACAAGATCAAGATCTCGCCCTCTGCGGCGAAGCTGATGAAGCAGCACGACTGGGATGAGGACGACGTCTCTCACATCCAGGGGTCGGGCAAGAACGGCACACTCCTCGCGAAAGACCTCGCGGAGATGGTGAAGGAGGCGCTCGAGGAGGAAGGCGAGGAGACTGACCCGGAGTCGGACTCCGAGGCGCTCTTCACGGAGTAGAGCGCGACACTCAAAAAAAAACAAAAAAAAACACATGGTACCCCTCGGGGTACAAAGACCCACGTGTCAAACATGCGCAACTCAACCTGGTCTCTACCTGCTTACGATGAGATCTTCGTCGAGGACATCATGTGCAAACTGGAGGAAGGGAGGTGTCTCCCAGTTGATCAGCAACTCTTCGAAGAGTTCGACGAGATTCCTGGAAGCACATGGAAGGAGAAGCTCGAACACACCGCGGCTTGCAAGTGCTGCGCGCGGCACCAGATCAACAAACCAGGGTCCTTTGTTCCTTGGATTGATACAGCGCTTTCGTCTGAGCGCCCCTCATACACACAGTGCGAGTGCAAGTGTCGCCACCACGCTCGCTGGCTGTGCCGCCAAGCTCCTAAGATTCCTCAGGTAGAGGATGAGATGTAAAAAAAACATGGCATTGTTCCTTCGGGGACATGTAAGTCCAGTGTGAATCATGTCGAGCCCTCTACTTGCACATACAAACGACGCGATGGATGTTCTCGACTTTTGGACCAAGTGCTGTTTGGAGGCTTACTGGAAAGAGCTCGTGAAGAAAACTCAAGAAGCAAACTTCACTGGAATCACTGAAACCGAAGAAACTGACGACCTACCCCCTATTGAGTATGTTTTACACGAGTAAAGTAAATTAAGATTTTCAAGACACTTTCTACCTTAGCCAGATTTGAAATTCCTTCGGGAATTCAGATTTCGCGTTTTCAAAGTCCGCAAGTCCGTTTCAAAAAAACCAGAATTATTTTTGATAAAATGAAAAAAAATAAAAAAAATAAAAAAAATAAAAAGTTGAACTTAAAGAACTTTTTTTTGAACTTAAAGAAATTTTAAAAATACCGTGTTTTTAAAAATCCTGCAGAGGATATAAAGAAAATTACATACCCAAAAACGGACTTTACATCGGATTACATCAAATTACATGTAATTTTTCTTAGCCTGGGACACGGGTGTAAAAAAAAAATGAAATCCTCGTCTTAACGGTGTTATTTTCCCAAAGTCCGCAAGTCCGCACCCAAAACTTTTAAATACTGATATTTGCAAAAAAAAATATAGTTTCTTTAAGTACCCCAATTTCTTTAAGTACTCTCAACTTTCTTTAAGTCTTTAAGTTCACCATTGAAAAAAATCTGAATATAAAGAAACTATTTTTTTTTACCAAAATTAAATCTGTGAGAGTTTTCAAACGGACTTGCGGACTTTATATATTTTTAAACATTAAGATGAGAAATATAGAAAAGTTTAGTGCCCGTAGTACAGGCTAAAAAAAATTACATGTAATTTTATGTAATCCGATGTAAAGTCCGTTTTTGGGTATGTAATTTTCTTTATATCCTCTGCAGGATTTCAAAAAACACGGTATTTTTAAAATTTCTTTAAGTTCAAACTTTTTTTTTCTTTATATTCAACTTTTTCAACTTTTTCAACTTTTTCGACAATTTTCAAAAATATGACAAAAAATAAAAAGTTGAATATAAAGAAACTTTTTTGAACTTAAAGAACTTTTTTCAAGAAAATAAAAAATAAAAAGTTTTAAACTTTTGAACTTAAAGAACTTTTGAACTTAAAGAAAGTCCGCAAGTCCGTTTCAAAATGATGCCACAAACAACACACTCGCATTTTAAAAAAAACGTTATTTTCTTTAAGTACCCCCCCTTTTCAAAAGTTGAATATAAAGAAATTAAATTTGAATATAAAGAAAGTTGGGGGTACTTAAAGAAAGTGCCGAGGATATAAAGAAATGAAAAGTTGAAAAGTTTGAATATAAAGAAACTTTTTTTTGAACTTAAAGAACTTTTGAACTTAAAGAACTTGCCTAATTAGGAAACTGAAAAGTTGAATATAAAGAAAAAAGTTGAATATAAAGAAATATTTTTTTGAACTTAAAGAACTTTTGAACTTAAAGAACTTGCCTAATTAGGAAACTATTTAAATTCCCAATCTCCAGTATTTAGAGCATAATTGTATTTTAAAGTATCCATAAAAATTCTTGCGCGACCAGAATCTCTCGCGTAATAAACTACAATGTCATTTCCAGTAATTTTTGATTGTAAATATACAGGAAAATTAGTTTTAGGACCAACTTCATTGAAAAAAACAGTTTTTCTATAAACTTTTTCTTTTTTAACTTGTTTGGTTTTATTATTAGGGTCTTTAATATAAATTTCGAGGATGTCCTTGATCTGCAGAGGAAAAATAGAGCCATTGAAAGATTTGTAAGTTATGTATTCTCCGTTTTCTTCATCTTTTCCAACAATTATACCCCCGCTTCTAAAAGTTCCTTTTTCGGCTTTTGACATTCCGTTCCCATTTAAACGATATTTAAAATATTTTCCTTTCATTTCGTCAGAAAGAATGCTATTTTTATCAGCCATTTGAAACCAACCTTCATTTATTAGTTTAGAAATGTACTCTTTTTCAAAATCAGGATCAGAATTTACTCGAGATTGAATAGAAATGTATTTATTTGGATTAAAATTTGGTTGATGTCGAACAATCCCAACAGGTCTGCGTGCATACATTTGTAAATCGGGATTAATTTTTTCCATCTTGAATTATTATTATATATATTTTAAAATTCTAAATTAATTTATTGTGAAATCCCCCTTTTTCCCTGCCTGTACGTGCCTGAAC